>Ga0209100_1000546_pt1 | contig 31757 bp, 19 predicted proteins | sample lystaG_FD_185480 | JGI IMG/M metagenome (GOLD analysis project Ga0209100, IMG submission 185480) | Glacier valley bacterial and archeal communities from Borup Fiord, Nunavut, Canada, to study Microbial Dark Matter (Phase II) -... | ecosystem: Environmental > Aquatic > Freshwater > Ice > Glacier ... | reverse complement strand
ATAGTCAATGATCATTTTTTGAGGGAAAATTGTATCATCAATCCCTTTTAATCCTCCCCAATCGCCACCTACAGCAATATTTAATAACAAATATTCAGGTTCGTTATATGGCCACATTTCCTTACTATCTCCAGCCTTCGGGTAAGTAATATATTTAATGTCATCAACAAAAAAATCAAGTCTGTCAGGATACCATTCTACTTTATAAACATGATATTGGTCGTATATATTTTCGATTTTGGTCTTGCAGCCGATTTGAGTACCTTTAGATCCATTGAACAAACCTGTATGTATTGTCATATAAATCATCGAAAGATCATAACCAATGCTTTCCATTATATCAATTTCACCACACTGCGGCCATTTTACTTTATCAATGTTACTCCCCAACATCCAAATTGCAGGCCACATACCGACTCCTTTTGGCAATATTGCTCTTACTTCAACTTTACCATATAACCATTCTTTTTTGAATCTTGTATTAACACTACCCGAAGTATAGGCTGCAGTTAAATAATTTTCCTTTCTAGCTTCAATTATTAGGTTCCCATTTTCTACCCTGGTATTTTCAATACGTTTGTTGGTATAGTATTGAGCTTCATGGCCACGAATAAACCCTACTTCGTAGTCCCACTTTGCAGAGTCAGGTAAGCCGGTGTAATTGAATTCATCAGCCCACAACAATTTCCATTTTTGAGAATAAACTGAACTTGATATTGAAATTAAAATACCTATTAAAACAATCTTTGCTTTCATTTTTTTATTATTTAGTGTTCAGTTATTTTGTATCAGTTTCACCATACATCACGCCTCTTCCTCCAATAGATAGATAAACCCGGCCAAATTTGTTTTTATCTCCATCCATGGAATATGGTCTTGTAAGTGAGTGCTCATTATCATTTATCTTCAGCCAGGATTTTCCCATATCTGTTGAGCGGTAAAGTCCCCATTCATTCTGATGTGTACCGTATACATAGGCAGTTGGAAATAAAGATGTTGCAGCTTCTTTCCCCCATGCTAAACATCGGGCGGCCTCAAAGAAAGTATCAGGACTGAATTTTTCGCCGCCATTGGATGATCTCCATAATCCATTTTTGCCCAGAGAAATCCATATAGTACCTTTCAGACCTGGCGCTGTTTTAAGATTAACAAATCCTGATTCGGTAGTTGGGTCAGCTGTTGAAGTTTCTGTCCAATCATCACCTTCTTCCTGAGGAATTTCACCCTGAGTCAAGATCCAATTTTTGCCTTTGTCAGCCGACTGGTATAATTTTCCTCTACAAAACAGATAAAATGTAGAGCCTTCGACTTTATCGGCGGCTAAAGGTTGGTTGTAATTAAAAATGTACTCCCGGTCTAAAACATCTATGGGTGAACCTTTTGAAGGAACCCACGTTTTCCCCATATCTTCTGTGAAATAAATTTGTTTGTTTTTAGCCGGCAAGTAAACTATATTCAGTGAATCATCTGAGGAATAAGCTACTCTTCCTGAGGTGCCTTCGGGTTTGGTAATTGGCATGAATGTTTTTCCCGCATCAGTAGAAACAAGTAGACGGGTATTTTTACCTGCCCAGTCTTCCGCATCAATCATAACCAGATTAGATGGCCTATCGTCACAATAATCGAGGTTAATACCCTCTGCTTTATCAGTCAATCGTTTAGTAGGAAAATCATGAATATTATTATGAAAAAAGCCACAATTATCCGCCATCAGCGTAAAAAGTGGAAAACCTCCTGTAGGACAAACAACTGATAAAACAACTGTTTCTTCGTGTCCTTTTTCATTGGAAACCCATTCCGTTAAGGGTGCATTGATATTGTTTGTCCACCAGACAGCATACCAATCACTAAACAATAACTTGTTGGGTGTAAATGGATCAAAAGCCAGAGAAGAAACTGCAGCGGCAAAATAAGTAAATTTATCAGGATGGGTTTTAGTCCCTTCCGCTACTTCAGCATCAAATGTGTACCAGCCTGGTGCAGTTTCGAAATGTATTTTTCGCCTAACTTCATTCCAGGTTTTGCCGGCGTCGTTAGTTTGAAAAAAAGAGTTAAGACAATCATTTCGACTTTCTGAAATAACATAATGTTCGGTGTTATTGGGATCAATTGCTAATCCGCAGAATTCCATATTTTTATGCGGACTTATATCTGTCCATTTCCCATTAAATTTGGATAGTCCGCCTTGATGAGTCACTATCAAAGAACCATCGGCAGCTATAGCCATTCGATTAACATCCAGTGGACTTCCATTTAAAATTGAAAATGTATTTCCGGCATCGTTACTCCAATAAATTCCAAAGCCGGGAATTCCAACATAGATTTTCTGACATTTCCCATCTTTTATTGATTTGCTATCGAAAACGATTGTTCGTATACCTATATCTTTCTTTCCTGAAGGAATCTGACGAACCGGTTGCCACGTTTTGGCAGTATCAGTAGAACAATATAACCCATCATTTCTTGTTCCACAATATATTATTTTAGAATTTAACGGATCTACAGCAATGTTTTCACCTACCCAGCGATAATCGCCATTTCCCATAAATTCTTTATTTAACCCGGTATTTTTCCATGATAATCCACGGTTGTTTGATTTCAAAACATCATTGCCTGCAGCTATATAAATTAAATCAGGATTATTGGGATCAATTGCCACACCATCCACATTCCGGTAGTTTACATTGTCATAACCAACCCAGTCGAGCAGTTGAATCCATCTGCCATGCTTATTATCCCATTTGAATAAACCGCCCACATCAGTTCGGATATATATTAAATCTCTTTCTTTTGGATGAACAACGATATCAGTTACATATCCGCCTCCTCCGATGGCTACATTGTTCCATCTATAGTTTTCCTGCGAAATGCAATTAATGATATTCAAACTAGTTAAAGCAAATGCTAAAAAAAATATTCTCATAAGTACCTATTTAATAGTTATTTTGAATATTGCTGGCTTTAGCCCCTTAGAAGAAGCTGAAAAAGTAATAGCTCTTGTGAAAAACTTATTCAAAATCAGACATCGAAGGTGGAAGTGTGCTTGTTGTTGACCAGGCGGAGGGTTGATTTCCCATAATAAATTCAAACGATGCCCCATCTTTAATATCTGAATGTCTGAACCATGACTTGTTAAAAGGTTTTCCGTTAAGTGTAGCCGATTGTATAAATATGTTTTTGTCGCTCAAATTTTTGGCTGTAATTGTAATTTGTTTCCCATTTTCCATGGCCAGGATCGATTTACTGAAAAGGGGAGTCGAAATCAAGTAAATATCCTGCCCGGCATTGGGAAAAAAGCCTAATGAATGAAAGACAAAAAAGGACGACATAGCTCCTGAGTCATCATTACCAGGCAAACCCCGGCGAGTTGCATTATAAGATGCGTGTCTAATCCTGTTAACCTGAAAAGCAGTTTTGTCGGGTCTTCCAACGTAGTTGTAAAGCACAGGTGTCAGGAAACCTGGTTCGTTGCCAACGTTGTAATAATTGTTCGTAAAAAAAGTATCTAGACGGCTTATAAAAGCAGCTTTACCGCCACATTTCTCAATCAAAGTTTTGACATCCTGTGGTACATAAAAAGAATATTCCCACGAATGGCTTTCATAGAAAACATCGGGCCAGGTTCCACCTGTAAATTCGGTAAATTTGCCTTTCAGCGATTTGTTCTCAGTCCAACTAAAAATATAAGCAGAATCTGCCCATGTTGCATCAGCATTTCGTGGCCAGATAAAGCCTTTAGCACCATGACTGTAACAAGGCCTCCAAAGGTTTTGCCAATTCGAAGCCCGCTTTTTATACTTTTTATAATCCTCTGTTTCCCCAAGTCCTTTTGCAACCTGAGCAATTGCCCAATCGTTATTGGCATATTCTACTGTTCTATTCCCTGAACGTTCAAAATCAATAGAAACATAACCAAGTTTATTATAATCAGAGATTCCACCTCTGCCTTCCTTACGCTCATCACCGCCTGGGGCGACTTCAGCATTTTTAATCATAGCCTGATAAGCTTTTTCGTAATCAATTCCTTTAAGACCTTTAACATAGGCATCGGCAATAAGCATATCACAATCGCTGCCACCTTGAGTTCGTCCATTATCGTTACCACTGCGGGCATCTGGCATATATCCTTCATGCTCAAATATGTCTATTAGTGAACGAACCATATCAACCTGTTTCGATTCTAAAATAAGGGAAAGCAATGGATGGCTGGATCTAAAGGTGTCCCAAATTGCATAATAATCATCATAACATGGCTCGCTTGATTTCCATTTTGGATTTTCACCTGTTATATCAGTAGGCATCAACATAGAGTGGTACAATGCCGTGTAAAATGTTTTGTTTTGATCGGGCGATCCTCCTTCAACAATAATTGAATTTAGCGATTTGTTCCAAACTTCATTGGCTGCAAGTTTTACTTTATTGAAGTCCCATCCCGGATTTTCCTTTTCGAGGTTTGCCTTTGCTTTCAGGCAACTGATATATGAAATACCAACTTTCAGCCTAATCGCTTCTTTATTTTTTGTTTTAAAAGTAAAATATGCACCAGTTTTTTCACCCGAATCATATTCCGATTTATTGCCCATGCTTATTTTTGAGCCTTTCCATGTGCCAAATGCTGAGGCAGGAGTTTCGAATTTTGCATAAAAATAAACAGTATATGCATCTCCACCATTCCATCCACCACGGATTCGGCTGTAACCTTCTATTTCATTGTTGGAAAATATATTAACTTCAGAACCCACCAAACTTTGAGCTTCTCCGGGAACCGCGTTATGGCCAAGAAAACTGCCGGCATCAATTATAATATTTGATTTGTCGGAGGCCGGAAAAGTATATTGATGAAATCCAGTATGCATGGTTGTTGTATGTTCTGCCTGCACGTTATATTTGGAGAGCGTAACACCATAATAGCCTGGACTGGCAATTTCGCTCGTTTTGGGCGAGGCATGGTTGATGATATCAACGTCACCAGTGGTTGCCATTATAAGTATATTACCGTATTTGGGACCACCACCTGTACCACTCACATGCGTATGACTAAAACCAGAGATATCTTTTCCTGATACATATCCTGAATTCGTGTCAAAATCGCAATCGGGACTTAGTTTAACCATTCCAAATGGTAAAGTTGCACCAAGCAAAACATTTCCACTGCCATCAACCCCAATAAAAGGGTCAACAAGTTGTGTAAGGTTTTTATTTTCAATCGACTGGCCAAACAGGTTTAAGCAAAACACCAAACCAATACTACTAAGTGCAAAAGTTTTCGTTATTGTATTCTTCATATTTTCATAATTTATTTTTATCGAGTTTTAAAGTATTTTGAATTAGCCCAACAATATATCCGCCGCCACCAAGACTCGACTGGTAAGTTGTATAACTGACATGCTTAATCCCATTTGAATAAACCGCCCACATCAGTTTGGAAATAGATTAAATCTCTTTCTTTTGGATGAACAACGATATCAGTTACATAACCGCCTCCTCCGATGGCTACATTATCCCATTTATAGTTTTCCTGCGAAATGCAATTAATGATATTCAAACTAGTTAGTGCAATTACCAAAAAATATCCTCATAAGTACTTATTTAACAGTTATTTTGATTATTGCTGGCTTTAGCCCCTTAGAAGAAGCTGAAAAAGTAATAGCTCCATTGTTTGTTGGTCGTAAAATTGCCAAACATCTTCCTCTGTAGGTATTTCTTTTTAACTGCTTAAAACTGGCCATTTCAATAGGGTTACCGTTGCCAGTTCCTGCCAGTTCTCCTGGTCCGTTAATAGAATATTCAACAGGTATATCGGCATTCGGCACTGTATTACCTTCCTTATCGGTAATTTCAACCGTAACATAAATCAAATCATTTGGATCATTTTGTATTATCGGTCTGTCGGCAGTTAGCTTTACGGAATATGGCTCACCTGTAGTTTTAATAGTAGTAAAACCATATTCCTTACCATTTTTAAGGGCAATTGCTTTTAATTCTCCTGACATATAAGGCACATCAAAAATAAAAGTATGCTTTGCCGAATCAATAATCATTTTTTCTTCAATTTTTTTGCCATTCAATTCCAAACGCACTTTCTGACATTTTGTGAAAACATACACTTTAAAGGGTTTTTCTTCATATCCGGCCCAATTCCAGCTTCTAACAACATCAGGCCATCCCCAATAAGTAAATAAATCTTTATGTTCATCTTTTATGGGCGTATGAACAGCCATTTCAATGATACTTCTATTCCAAATCACATCACGGTAATAGGATTGAGGTCTTTTAAAACCACAAATATCAATATCTCCACAGTTGGCGGTAAACCAAGGCCATGAAGTTTCCCATTTCTTTAATGAATCCTGATCATTATGAGCCAATCCTGCTTCGCCCATGTAATCCATAGCAGTCCAAACAAAATCCCCAATAACGTAAGGTAGTTTCTCAACCAATGCCCAGTTTTCGCTTGCTTCATAGGCTAAAGATTCAGTTCCAAGCATAACTCTTTTAGGATACTTTAAATGGTCGGATTCGTAATTTTTCCACTGATAGTTACAACCGGCCAGATCAAGTGGGACAAAAGCATTTTTAGAATAATCCCAATCACGTTCCGGATGATCCCAAAAACCATTGACTCCCTGAGTTATCAAACGTGTCGGGTCTATACTTTTAATACAGCTAATCATTTGATTTGCAATAGCTATACCAGAGGAATCAGCTCTTTCATATATTTCATTCCCTATACTCCAGAAAATAACTGAAGGGTGGTTTCGATCACGTAAAATAATGGATTCAAGATCTTTAACCCAACATTCTTTGAAATATTTATGATAATCTTCAGCGTTCTTTGGATTCTCCCAAGTATCAAATGCCTCGTCAATTACTAACATACCAAGCTTATCGCACGCGTCAAGAAATTGTCTGGAAGGTGGGTTATGGCTTGTCCTGATGGCATTAAACCCATTTGCTTTTAAAAGTTCTATCCGTCTCTCTTCAGCCCTATCGAAAGTTGCAGAGCCTAATGGACCATTGTCATGATGCATGCAACCACCTTTTAATAAAACTTTTTCGCCATTAATTAACAACCCATTTTGAGGACTCACTTTAATCGTGCGAATACCAAAATTTTCCGATTGTGAATCAACTAGCTGGTCTTTGTTGTAAATTTCAACAATTGCCTGATAGAGCCTGGGGGTTTCAATTGTCCAAAGAATAGGATTCTCAATGCTCAAAGTGTCTGCACATATTGCTTCATTATCAATTATTAACTTTATATTTTTCTCTGATTTACTTACAACTTTTCCATCAGGACTTATAATTTTTATCTTAAATTTAACTTCTTTATTGTCTGTTGTGCTTAAAGCCAATGTTTTGATTACAACTTTCGATTTAACTTTCGATACTTCTGTTGTAGTAATAAATGTACCCCATTGTGCAATGTGTATTGGATTAGTAATTGTAACCCAAACATGACGGTATATACCCGAACCACTATACCAACGGCTATTTTTACCGAGGTTTCTTACTCTGACTGCCAGAATGTTTTCTTTTCCGGGTTTATTCAGCAAATGGGTAAGTTCATAATAAAATGCAGTATACCCATAGGGGTGGTTACCCAGATACTTTCCATTTATCCAAACATCACAATCCATATATACACCATCAAATAAAATGGATATATTTTTACCTTGGTCGATGGGCGAAATTGTAAAGTGCTTTCTGTACCATCCGATACCACCTATAAAAAAACCGGTGTTACCTTGTGCAATACTTTCTTTTGTAAATGGGCCAATTATGCTTTTTCCATTTTGATTGGGTAAATCTTCGATACTCCAGTCGTGGGGTAAATCGAGGGTTCGCCAGTTGGAATCATTAAACCAAGGTTGTTCGGCATCCTTCGCGTCTTCTTTAAGAAATTTCCAATTGCTGTCAAACAATTGTTCACGAGCGCTTGAGCTATGATTGACAAGTTGTGCTTGTGCTTGTAAAAAAAAGACCGACAAAATAATAATTAATGCATTTACTTTCATCTATATATGTATTTAATTACTTCATTATTTTTTTTGTAATCACATTTTCCCCAATATGTATCTTTACAATGTACATCCCATTCTTTTGATTGGAAAGGTCAATTGGGATTTTTGATTCTCCCTGTACATGGGTATGAACAGATAAAACTTCCTGGCCCACAACATTAGATATACTAACAGAAACATCTACAAGTTGGTCGGTGTTTAAATAAATTGCTGTAGCTGAGGTAACAGGATCAGGATAGATTTTTATTATTTTATCCAGGCCATCGGGGTTTATAACACTAATTGTTGCATTCGCGGAACCATAAAACTCAATTTCTGCCACATTTCCATAACTATCGTTAGGCGATTGATACCGGAAATAGCGATATGGACTGGAAGTTACAATTACTTCGTTCCAACCAGCAGATGGTTGGTTCGAGATTGTATATAAATCGGTAAAGGAAACATTGTCATTTGATGCTTGAAATTTGCCTCCTGTCATCCGGCCTTTAAAACCAGTCCGGGGGTAAAACCTAATTTTAGCCAAGGTAGCCTGAGCGCCTAAACCTAGATCTATTCCAGTTTGAGCCCCATTAGCAGTAATATAGTCGAAATAGGTGTTAGGGTCTCCATCATAGGCCCTATATCCATCTGAAGCAGCATTATTAGGTTCTCCACAAACGGTTCCATACCCAAATAACTTTGTGCCATTTATTCCTGCAATTGGTCTAGCCGAGGCTTCTTTGGAATTTCCTGTTTCAGTTCCCGACTTTACGCCCGTAACCACATAATAATAGGTAACGTTATTTGAAACACTGTTGTCCATGTAAAATGGGCTTGTAACAGTTGCTATTGTTGTATAGCTTCCACCTTTGGTGGTACTTCTTTTTACATTAAAACTCGAAGCGCCTGCAGAACCTGACCATGAAACAGCAATTTTTCCATCTCCCGAAATGACCGTAGGCGCAGAAGGTTTTACAAATACTTTTGTTCCGGAACCATCTTTAGTCCAAACCCTAAAATAATCGAAATTTGTATTTTGAGGCCAAGTTCCTGCGTAAGCATCTCCATTCCAACTACCTCCATCACTTCCACATCCGTGGCCAATGTGACAAAAACTGGGCTCATTGTGTGAGGCCCAAGCACTTCTGCCTCTTTCAATGCCATCAACATAAAAAACAACATGCCCAGGCTCCCATAAATATCCAAAAATATGATAAGCATCTTGTAAATGAAACCCTTCTCCAAAATCGTAAGTGAGTGGCCCATCATTAGTTTTTGTTTTTTCAAGAAAATGGACACGTTGACCATTTTTACCCCATGAATAAGGACTTTCGAACATTTCAGTCTCAGGTGGCCACGCATGGCTAATGGGCGGTACACCTGCATAGGAGGCATCACCATTGGTCATTGATATTTTAACCCGTAATTCATAATATCCGTATTTTTGTGAAAAGCTGCCGCCTGCTCCAGGATCAGTATTGGCAAGCCCTCCGGCAAATGGGTGTGAACCTGATGCAAGTTCCTGTGAAACTTTCAAAACCAGGTTGTTCCCATCGCAGGAAACGTTGTTGCCAGTGTAATAGTTAAGGGAGCCATCACCTATTTCCCCACTGCCCCAGTAGAAAGTGGTAACCCAGGTATTCCCGTCATTAGTAGTAAAGCTCCTTTTGTCACTTGCCATGGTTATACCCGTAAAGTCTTCGTTAAAAGTTTGTGCCCACGTGCCAGTACCTGCCGGTGGGCCTTGCCCATAAACCTTTGTTAAAAATAAAGTAAGGATAAAAGTAAATAAAGAATAGTATAAGAAATTTTTCATGTGTGGTTATCAAACTTAAGAACTTTAATAATGGAACTCTCTGGAATTAACAATAAAGATTTAATCTGCTCAAAGAAAAAAAACAGAATAAAGAGGGAGACTTGCATCTCCCTCTTTTAAGTTTCAAAATTACAACTATCCTATTTTTTCCATACTGGAGGCGGGGCTGCTGCTGAAGCTGCTGCCGCAGTTGATGGATTACTTAGCAGTAACATCATGGTTGCTGCCGAAACCGCTATATAACTGGTTTTTTTGATAGCTTCCTTGCGGCTTATCTTTTTTTCTTCAAGATCGACAATGGTCTTCTGTGCGATTTCTTTTAGTTTATTTTTCATATCTTATTGTCTTTAATAATTTATTCAGAAAAACTACTCCCTTACAGGAATTTTAAATCCTTGCACTTTATTGTTATCTTTTACATATAGCATGTAAATTCCTGTTTTGATATTGGGAGTTGCAATACTATTGATGCTTCCTTCTTCGAGATTTTTGATCACCACAACTCTTCCCTGAACATCGTAAAGTGTTGCCACGGCATGATTGCTCAAATTACCATTTATACGGATTTCAGTATTCCTGATGGAATAAGCGAATAGTTTTCCGCCAAAATCATTGGAAACATCCAAACCGGTAGTCTGGTAGGAAGTATGAAGTCTGAAGCGGTCGGAAGTGCTTGAGTTGGCAGCAATTGCTACTGTATAAACATTCTTGGATAAGTCAGTAAATTTTTTGAGTAATTGGTCTTCCAGAATTACATTGCAATCGGATGGCAAATTCAATAATGCCGAAGAGAAAACTACATCACCACCAGTTTTGAAATCAAGCCCGAGAGGTATAATCATTCCTTTGTAATCATTTGAAGGCAATGCCTGGATAGCAAATGGAATACCGTTATCTTCAACCAACATGGAATAAACGATCAAATCAGAACCGCCTTTAAGCAAACCTGCATCATAGGTCTGATCCATTCCTTTGGTCATCCCATTATTAAAAGCAATAACAGTTGAACTCTTCTGGCTGCCAACGGTGGCTTGCAACTTAATCGTTGGCCAAACATTGTCTGTTGATTTTAAGGTTAATGCAGGTAAGTGTGACTGCATTGTTGAAGTGAAATTAAATGAAGTAACCCCGTTTTTCGCATTTACCAAAAAGGCCTGTCCTTGTTGAACTTCATTAAATTCAGGAGCAGTATTTGAAATGGTGGTGTAGTTACCTGTATTTCCATTACTTGCATCCGGCTTATTCCAAACATAGATTGCACCAAAATTGGTTTCAAAATTGGCGTTATTTACAGTTAAAAAATTAACAGAACTTGAACTACCGTTAGTTATTCCGATCGCGGAAGTATAGGGGTTACCAATGCAATTCCAATATCCAGCATTAGCAGAAGCTGAAACAGCGCCTGCCTGAAGTGTACCGGTAAATGTGACAGCTGCATCTGTAGCCTCTTGCAAACGCATTGAAAATCCTTTACCAACTCCCAAATTACCTGCAGGCCCGGTAGCTGAAGGAAGACTCCAGTCATTGGTTACAGGCAAATATTCCAGGATACCTCTACCATCGTTATCGTTTTTTGCAATACCTGCATTATCTGTAAGGAAGCTGGAAACTGATTGCACCAAAGGAGAAGATACGATGTTCCATTTTCCAGCTGACAAAAAGCGTTGGGCAATTGCAGAACCTGTTGCAGAACCTGTTATCAATGAACCTGTTCCGGTTGCATTTGATTGAATGATCAACCCGTTGGCTGTAATAACATCCGTTGCACCTGTTACAGTCAATTTCCCATCAACAGGAATAGTTAAAGTTGCGCCACTATGAACGCGTAAAGCAGAAGCTATTTGCTCTGTACCGCCTGTAAGTGTTGCAGTTCCATCCCAAACTGACGTATTAACAGGAACAGCCCAATCTGTAAATGGGACGCCATTTGTTGAACCACCGGTCTGTGTCCAGGTTGAATTGGCATAAATACGGCCTAAATAGGTATTGGTAAAATTGGCAGGATCGAAACTAACAGAACCATAGGCTAAATAAGTACCGGGTGCAGTAATATTATTTTGCCGGCCTTCCAAGTTTAAAATGTAAGGTGTAACGTCGGCAACACCAGTATTTGAAGTAATCAAACCCTTGACACTCATTAATTGCTGGTACGAAGTTGTCATTTGAACCCAATCGGAAGTGTTGTAGGGTACTCTTGTTAGAGAACCACTATTCCCCAACACTTCAATAGAATAATGGCTAGGTGTACCATTGAAAGCTTGGGTAGTAAGGTATTTCGCTCCCGAACCATCGCTGTTGGATGCGATGAAAGGAGCTGCCAGTGTTGTTGTCCATGAGGTAGTGCTCAACGATGTATTGTTAAAATCAAATTCAACCAGGGCAGAAGCCAAATAAGTTCCATCAACACTGGCTTTTACCTGGACATCGAACTCGAACCAATCTAAACCATCAGACCTGGTGATCCTTGGGTTCGATAACTTGTAAGTAAATGTATTGCCATCATTACTCTTTTCGTAGCCATAAAACTCTATTTCGGAAACATTACAATAACCACCATTGGGCCCAATGTACCTAATGTAGGTATAAGCATTAGGGTTGTTGATAATAACTTCGTTCCATTGCGAATTGGGTGTTGTCGTAATGGTGTACAAATCGGTATATCCCTCATTTTCGCCTGTATTTGATCCCTGGAACTTACCCCCGATCATCCTGTCAATAAAGTATTGCTCCCATCCTCTTGGATAAAACCTTATTTTAGTGATTACTTTTCCATTAACCGAATTCAGTTTAACTCCTGTATATCCTCCATCAGACTGAGAATAATCAAAAAAAGTACCATTGTCATTGTCAAAAGCTTTATCAGGTTCATGACCTGTAGGAGGGGGGACTGAACCAAAAATTGTTCCCGTTATTAAAGCCGATGAAGCATCATAAAACTCTATTTCGGACACATCACAATAACCGCCATTGGGCCCGATGTACCTAATGTAGGTATAAGCATTAAGGTCGTTTATAATAACTTCGTTCAATTCCGAATTGGGCGATGTCGTAATTGTGTACAAATCGGTATATCCCTCATTTTCGCCTGTATTTGATCCCTGGAATTTACCCCCGATCATCCTGTCAATTAAGTATTGCTCCCATCCTCTTGGGTAAAACCTTATTTTAGTGATTACTTTTCCCGAATTCAGTTTGACCCCTGTATATCCTCCATCAGGCTGAGAATAATCAAAAAAAGTATTGATGTTATTGTCAAAAGCTTTATCAGGTTCATGACCTGTAGGAGGGGGGACTGAACCAAAATTTGTTCCCGTTATTAAGGGATGTGATACTTTTAATGTTGATGTATTTGAAGAAATGCCTTTGCAAGCTGCTGATACAACATAATTACCTACGACTGTTGATGTTAATAAGCCATCGGTGGTAATTGAACATCCATATCCATTGACCGTCCATTCAATTGTTGAACCTGTTAAATCGAAGTTCTCATTATTTTGATCTTTACCGGTAATAGTATATTGTTTTGAATCTCCCGGTTGAATAAGAGAATTGTCCGGATTTATTGTTAATGAGCTCAAAACAGGTGCCACGTTTTGATATACTTCAAACTCAAAAATTGAATATCCATAAATAGTGGACCTTTTGGTACCATTCATTTTTACATACCTGAATTTTACATTTAAACCTTTAAATTCATCGGTTCTTCCTCCCTCTGGAAGACCGGTTTTGCTTTCAATGGTAGTCCAATCGATATTATTGTCCGATCCTTCTAATGTATAATCTTGAGCACTCGCATATTCCCAAATAATTACAACTTTACCAATGTCATAACTATTTCTTAAATCGACAGTTATCCATTCCGAATCGGTAGAGTTGCTCCCCCACCGGGTCCCTAAATTACCATCTACTACATCGTTAGCAGCGCCAGATGAAGCTGCTGCTGTTGTTCCAGTAATTTTTTGACCATATGATAGGCCATTAAAAATTAATGAAAACATTACAATCTGAAAATAAATAAATAAATTCTTCATAAATTCATAAATTAAAGTGATAAATAATCGTTAATTAAATTCTAAGGTTTTATATTCCTATATTCTTTTTCTAAACCATCATTCCATAAATAGGGAGAATTTTTTTCTGTCATAAAAAGAAGTCTTGCGAATTTGCAAGGCTTCTTTTTAAATTGAATTCCTTAGAAAGTTTACTTCACAAATTTCTGGGTAGTTCCATCATCTAATTTAATGAAATACATGCCTTTATGCAGGTTGCTTACATCAAATCTGGCAACATTTCCTGTTGATACTTTTTCCATCATCTTTTGTCCAATAGCATTATAGATAGAAACCTTAACATTTGCAGAAGCCAATTCAACTGTTAATTGATTATTAGCATCAATTGGATTAGGATATACATTCAATGTGTTTGCAATCAATGATTTTTTGGAACTGGTATAAAGATTATAATCCGATTCTTTCAGTAACATGACACTGTCAAGATATACTGGTTGATCAGCTAAACCAAGCATGAAATTCATACTCTGGTTGGAATTTTCCTTCATATTAGAAAATGTTACATGGAAGACATAAATTGTTGGTGTAGTAGTAACATCAAAAGTCCAATCTGACGTTCCATAAGTAGATTGTGTATCAGATGAATAACCATATCTACTATTGCCAGAATCTTCAAAGTCAACATTAAAAGTTCTTACTGCATCGGCCCAGGCTTTAAAAGTAAAAATATAAGGTACGTCTTTATCTTCTATGCTAACAGCCACAATCTGTGTTGTGACCCAATCCCAAGCATTGCTGTTAACCACTGGTGGAAGTGGGTCACAAACTAAGATCCCATCAGCAACTGTTCCTTTACTCCATGCAGCACGCGTAGAATCGTCAAAAAAACCATCCTTAACCATACTTACATCAGTTCGTGTTACAACTTGTCCGCTGATCACTACATCAACCATGTCATCAGCTAGCATTGCATCAACAGCTGTAGCTTTTACACTTACAGTACCATCAGCAATTCCTTTAAGAAGTCCTTTATTATCAATAGTAGCTCTTCCTGTGCCATTTACTACCGTCCATTTTATAGGGCTTATTGATTCTAAAGGAAGGATAGTGGCAACCATTTGTAAAGTACCATTGTCAGCTGTAATGGTTCCACCAGTGTTTAAGGTGACCTCGTCAATAGTAATAGCCATCTCTGCACCCTCAAATGTTACATGACCAATATCATCCATATTTGAGTTTGACTCATTTATGTCGCCAATATTGGCCCATACAGCTCTTTGATGAGTTGTTGTGCCATAGGGATCTCTGTCAATAATGGTTACATCAAAACCAATGGTGCCGGTTTTATCAAATTGAAGGCCCGCGTTGTCGATAAGCTTGGTATTTGGAATGAAATATTCAGCTATGTAGTTCGAACCAGTAACCTTCATGGCATAAGTAACGCCATCAGCTAGTGTAATAGGGGTACCGTCATTTTTACCATCAGTAAATCCAGGAGCCAACTGATAATGTCCTGGAACACTACCGCCAAAACCATCCTTCACTATACCATTGACATTGAAGTAGAGTTCAGGTTTATCAAATTGCCAATTCGCAAATCCATTAGCTCCTTCTACGTAGCCAGGCGCTAAATAATTAGGATAAAATGCATCGTCCATTACTTTGAGCAATACATACACTCCTTCAGCATTCCACATAGCTTGCCAGGTAGTTTCTCCAGAGGCTCCCAAAGTGGGCGCTTCAGTTTTAAATGGCTTGTCAATGTTATAAACTGTAGCGCCTGCCCAAACAGCATCCACAACACCATCAATTACAGGAGCAACACTGGCTTTCGCGAATACTCCGTCTGGAGCTTGCGCCATAGTCATGGTTGCAATACATACGCTAACCAAAAGAATAAAAGTTTTTTTCATTGTTCGATATATTATTTATTAATTTTAAATTGTTTTTAGAGTGACAGAATGTATGATAATAGTTTTAGCAAAAAAAAGATAAAATGATATTATCGACCTTAATTACTTCATTATTTTTTTTGTAATCACAATATCCCCAACATGTATTTTTGCAATGTATAACCCATTCTTTTGATTTGTAAGGTCAAGTGGAATTTTTGATTCTCCCTGTACACGGGTATTAACTGATAAAACTTCCTGACCCACAACATTACAAATACTCACAGAAACATCTGTAAGTTTGGCTGTATTTAAGTAAATTGCCGTTGCTGATGTAACCGGATTAGGATAAATGTTTAATGTTTGATCCAACTCAGTCAAATTTATTAAACCTACAGTATAATCTACCCCATAAAATTCTATTTCGCTAATGTTACCATAACTTCCATCAGGTGACAGATATCTCAGATACCGGTAACCTGTGGGATTGTTGATCATAACTTGGTTCCACATTCCGTCATTGGCCTTTTCTATGACATTCAAATCAGTATACCCACTGGTTTTACTTATGTTTGACCCTTGGAATTTACCGCCTATAACCCTTGGTGCGGCCCAACTTCCCCTATTTAAAATAAACCTGATTTTGGTAATTCTTTTGATCACCCCAGGCCCCAGATCAATGCCGCAATAACCTCCATTTCCTTCAGGTTTAACGGAATAGATATCATAAAATGTGCTCACATCTCCATCATAAGCTGCGCCATACCAAAATTCGTCTGTTGCGGGACCAAACCCAAAAACAGTACCCGCTAATTTGGTGACCCCCGATACCTCCGTTCCAATGCTAATCAAGGTGAAAGGAGATACACTAGCAATGCTGTCGATGGCAGATACTTTAAAGGTATACATTTTATCAGGGGCTAATCCCTTAATAATATAGCCAGAACTTGAAGTGGTTGCAATAAGTTCAGTACCTTGAAATATCTGATATCCCTTTATATTTGGGTAACTGGACAAGTTCCATAACAGTTTCACCGTTGTATCAGTTGATGAAGCCGTTAAATTAGCAGGCGCTGCAAGGTTGACCGTTGTCGTTGGTTGTGCTTTTGTTGTAACAGAGATGGTATTGCTTTGAGCCACATTGCCCGCGGCATCCCTTGCTTTAATATACATCTGGTAAACAGTAGATGGTTTAAGTTTATCGACGGTAAGATTAAGGGCATTTCCTTTTGCAGATTTTAAAAGCCGATCGTTAATATACACATCATAACATTCAACACCTATATTATCTGTTGAAGCTGCCCACTTTAAAGATGCCGAGTTATAAGTAGCAGCTGTAGAAATAAGAGCGGTAGGTGAACTTGGTAACTGAGTATCCTTTTCACTTCCTGTTCCCTGTGCTTTTATCAATACAGCCCCACTTGGCGGGATGATGATTTGAACAACTCCATTGCTGCCAACTGTAGGCCCAACGGATGATACATCTTTATTGGATTTATCATATCGGGAAATAGTGGTGGCGCTGCCTGCAACAACGGATAATGCTGATAAGTTGATGTTAACCGTATGACTTTGAATTGAACTTGTATCAGTAACCAATATATTGATAGATCCATCATCATCTTTTGAGGCAATTGCCTTTAATTTATTACTGCTTACATTACATGAATAAATAGGTTTTCCTCCTTTTAGTCCCCTTATGGCGAGCCTTAAAGCATAATATACGCTTCTGGGTTCATTATTTTCATCCAAAATTTCATCGCCATAAGATCCTGAGGCATAATTATAATATTCCCATCCAGAAATATGACCATCACCAGGGGCACACATGTTAATTACATTATTTATCATTTTAATTGCAAATGGCACAGAATTATTTTGGCGAACGTTTGGTAAATCAAAATCGTAACTTCCCCATTCTGTCATCCATACCGGAAGGCCAGCATAACCTGTTGCATTCATCATACCATGTGCTGCCCCTATTGCATCTGTAAATTGGTTTTTGGAGGCATATTGATGAAAGTCAACATTTGAAAATACATCTCCTCCTTTGGTCAACATATCAGTTATCCAACTATTCGCCCAACTCGTTACAGGTCCATAAGTTTCATATTTCCTTCCAGGCAAATAATGGCTGTAAACAAAACCCAGGGCATCATTTGCCAAGCGGGCAAGTCGGACATAATCTTCAACAGAGGCGTTTCCAAATTCCTGACCAGCTCCCTGATCGGGCTCATTAAAAAACTGATAGTCGTCCATTTGGTAATCATTACGCACATTGAGCCAATAGGCAAGGGCAGCACAATGTTCCCACCATTCATTTTCATCTTCAGGTGTTTTGGGAATATTTGCCATCCACCCCGTTGAATTAGTCCTTAGATTAACAAGTACTTTAACGTTAATTGACTTCATGGCATCAATGTAAGTCTTAAAGCCATTTGAGTTTATTACATTATCCCATTTATCCCAGGGTATGATATTTATGTTGGCTTTAACTTCATCAATTGAAGGTTTTCCATACACACCATTGTCATCAACGGGTTCAAAATTTTCAACACTTGAAAAAATTCTGTGCGTGTTAATTCCCAGATCTTTAAAAATAGTTATGTCAAAATCTTTGTGAGATCCGGTAACCCCCATGTACTTGGTACTTATACCAATAGGTAAAGCACGCACAGTGATAGTTTCCTGGGCATATACACTTATCTGAAAAGCTACCAACAGGGTTATAAAAAAAAGCATTTTCTTCATTTTTAATATATTTTAAGGTTTAAATTGAAATATATGGGATAAATGCCAATTAAAAAGACACTTACCTCATTAAAAATTTTAATAATTCGCATTCATAATAGTCTTTGCAATAACCTTATCACCAATCTGAATAGAATTTATATCCAGTTTCATGGACCTTTCGACATGATTTGGCTACAAAATTTAGTAAACGTTGTCTCATATTTTATTATTTAGTTGGTATAAATGATAATTTAAAAATAGGAACCGATCTCAACCGGTTCCTAAATAGTTATTAATAACCAGGGTTCTGAATTAATTTCCCTACGTTTTTATTTACTTCATCTCTCATAATAGGTAGGAAATATGCCTTTTTATCCCATGAACGAATAACCGTGCCGCTTTCCTCTAAAAGATAGGTTGGAGTTGTCCATGTTGTTCCATCAGCTTTCCGATAAGATGGTACACCATTCAACTTTATATCATCAGTTTTATTAACAATATATCTCAACTTTAATTCTTTGCTTGACGTTCCTACCACTTGTTCAGCGATCATCCAACGTCGGATATCCCAGAAACGATGTTCTTCGAAAGCCAGTTCCACCTTTCTTTCGTTACGGTAACGATCCCTCAAAGCGAACCCTGTTTCCACAACTGGAGGCATACCTATCCTTTTTCTCACTTGATTGATCAAGCTTTGAGCTTCGGTAAATTTAGAGGCATCTCCAAGTAATCCCAGTTCAATGGCCGCCTCGGCACGGTTTAAAAGCACCTCAGAGTAACGCATCCACCTGAAATAATTAGGCTGCTTTGCGTCATAATTGTCAACTGTATATGCCGGATCAAGATACTTTTTCAAATTATAACCTGTAAAAGTTCCGTTCCAACTTGAGGAAGGACCTTGGCGGGTATCAACTCCAGGGACAAGCGGCGTGAATACGCCACCTTCTAAATAACCTACATATCCTATTTGGATTTTATTAAATGGATCCGCTACTTTTGTTGCATCAGGGCGTTGTCTCCATGAAGAGCCTTCGTAAAAGAAGGTTGAATAAAATCTTGGATCCCGGTTAGTGAATGGAGCTGCAACAAATGAAGGGTTGTTCCAATTTGGTTTAGAACCATCTGTCATTTCGTAACTATCGGCCATTTCCGAAGTGGGCTGTGGACCACCCCATCCGTTGTATCCGTTTGGAGCCGCGGTAATATAATAATGATCGTGTACCCAACCTGCATTATCTTTAGCAATATCCAGTTTTATCCAAATATCTTCGGAAGAAGTATTTGGTGCTAGAAACAAACTGGTATATAGCTGGTCATAGGGTGCTGAGCCTGACTTTAGGGAGTATATTCCAAGATCCATAACTGCCTTTGCTGCCTCATAAGCTTTTTGCCAACGAACTTTGGCATCATTTCTTACATATCCAAGGTATTCCGGGTTACTATACCCAGAAGTTAGACTTGCATTCAAATCAGGATTATGCAAATCGCTGGCAGCATATAGCAATACCCTTGATTTTGACGTTAAGGCAGCGCCTTTTGTTACACGACCATAATTCTCACCTGATTGAAACTGAACATTTGGCAGGTTATCTGCAGCTGAATCTAAATCCTGAATAATGAAGTTTATACATTCCTCGTAAGTATTACGGGCAAAATGAAGGCTGTCCGTAGTAGTGAGCGATTTTGTGATAATAGGAACTGACCCATACTCACTCACCAAATAATGGTAGAACTGTGCCCTTAAAAAGAATACTTCACCTTTCATCCTTTGCTTCATAGTTTTCCCGTCATGTAAAGCATTGTCAGAAAATTTGATTTGATCTACGTTTTCAAGAAACACATTACTTCCCCTAATTGCCTTATAAAGTCTATTCCACTGTAAAGCGCCATCATGTACTGCGTCCCATGCGGGTATGTTATCAGAGGTAATATTACTCTTCAGAAAATCACCAGTTCCCCAATTCCAGCATTGCCAAGCCTCGTCGCAAAATTGACTGATAGAAATAGCTGAATGAGGTAACCCAAGATCTTTGTACATTTGATTAATAGTGGTTTGGGCTAGCGCCGGATCAGACCAAACTATGCTGGAGGCATATAAGTTTTTAGGAGGCTCATTTAGAAAATCTTTATTACAGGATGATATTAATATAAGCATTAAGAATGCCGTTATTTGTATTGCCGTTTTCATTTTCTCAAAAATTTAAAATGTTAATTTTATACCAGCATTGATGGTCTTGTTCATCGGATAGATGTAAAATTGTCCATTTGCAGCTGCACCTTCTGGATCATAAATACCTAATTTGTCAGCAGTCAACAGGTTAAACCCATTTACATAGATCCTTAAACCATTTATGCCCAACGCTTTATTGGTTTTTTCGCCTGTACTGTAACCTAACTCAACACTTTTTAATCTTACATAGTCAGTGCTTTTAAGCCAGAAAGTATTGCGGTTTTGTGTCCAATACATGTTTGTACGATCCCAGGTACGGGGATAATCCGAATTCAGATTGGCAGTTGTCCAACGGTTGTCAGCATATTCTTGAAGGTAATTACCCATTAGACCAGCTTCGAAATTATCAACATAGGCAACGGCACCACTGGCGCCCTGTAATAGAATACCCAGATCGAAATTTTTATAGCCAAAATTAATATTTAAACCTCCTGTTAGGGTTGGTATCTGGCTCTTAAAATCACGCATTCTATCTTTCCCATCAATAATATCATCATTATTTACATCTAGGAATCTAATATCTCCCGGCACTACACCGTCATTTGGTATAACACCTTTGCCTTTATACTTGGCATTAAATTCATCGGCTTCTGCTTGAGTATGAAAAATACCATCGGCTTGATAATACAGATCGCCTCCAATAGGATGTCCGGTAGTTTGCTGCCATGGATCAACGCCTGGCGTTTCATCCCAAAAAACAATTTTATTTTTGTTATGTGTCAGATTGAAGGAAAAAAGATACCTGAAATCACCTATATGATCTTGATAGGTAATGCTTCCGTCAAACCCAATATTTGATACCTTACCGTAATTTTCAGGCGGAAGTGTTAAACCTGCCATTCCTGGAATTGATGCATTCTTTTGGATAAGGATTTGATTACGTTTGTTATTGAAATAATCAACCTCAAATGACAGTTTATTATTAAATACAGCGCCTTCCAAGCCAATGTTTCTCTGGTCCGCTAATTCCCATGTTATATTTCTGTTAGGGATAACATTCTCATACAATGCCTTATATGCCGCTGGAGTAGATCCAAATACTGCGGAATAATCATTAAATGCATAGGTTGAAAGGAACTGGTAATCCTTTATACGGTCATTACCGGTTTGTCCCCACGATCCCCGAAATTTTAAATTATTTATAAACGAAATATTATTCTTGAAGAAGTTTTCTTCCGAAATTCGGTATCCTAGTGATATCCCTGGGAAAAAACCAAACTGACTATTGGTTGGAAATTTATAGGATCCATCATACCTCCAAACAAATTCTACCAAATATTTTTCACTGAAATTGTAATTGACCCGGCCAAAATAATTTAAGCGAGCATTGGATTCCTCGCTGCCATCATTTGTCATCAATAAATCTTTTGCACCGGCAAACATTTGGGACAATGCTGGTGATAAAAAATTACCACGATTGGCAGAAAGCCAGAAGTTATCGTAAGTATGACGTTCGCTACCAGCCATAATCTTAATATCGTGTTTATTGGCTATACGCACATTATAATTTAAAAGGGCGTTAAGTGTAATATTTTTCCCGTCACTAACGCTTTGACCAAGGCTAGGGAGTGGAGAACCATATTGCGCAGGTGTAAGAATAGGTTGGTTGTTAGGGTCCAACGTTGTGCCATCCCAATTATATAGGTTGTAAGGTACACTCCAATTCTTTTGATTCGAAAAATTTTTATCAAATGATGCATTGGTTGTTAAAGAAAGCCCCTTCACCCCTGGAATTGCAATATTTAATTTTAAGTTACTTTCTAAAATATAATTTATTCTATGGCTGTAACCAGGTTGATCCGTAGTAATAATTACTGACTGTGCGCCTCCTTCTGTAGCAGGACCCGGTTCACCATTTGGCCAGGTAGCTATCATAGTAGGTCTTCCTCGAACGATAGATCTAAAAACTGTATAGATGTCGGAGTTCGGAGTATTCGTATTTTCCTGACGGCCTGCAACATCAAAAGCGATGTTGATGAATTTATTAATTTTACCATCAATATTACTTCTGAAATTATACTGTGTGTAATCGGAGGCTGAACTTTTGTATACTCCATCGTTGTATTTTGCGCCAAACGAAATCAAATATTTCAAATTCTCTGAACCACCGTTAACCGTAAAATTTGCATTCTTTTGAACTGACCAAGTTTTTATTGTTGCCTTGTACCAGTTGGTATTTGGGTAATGCAAAGGGTCTGTACCATCCTGGAATTTTTGAATAGCATCAGGTGAATAGGTGTCAGGATAAATTTCATTGACCATAGATGCATAATTATAAGCATCTGCCAATTTGGGTAAGCGTGTTGGTGTATTAAAACCTTGATTGAGCGTAAGAGATATCATAGGTTTTCCAAGTTTTCCCCTTTTTGTTGTAATTAAAATTACACCATTTGCTGCCTGGGCGCCGTATATGGCCGCTGAAGCGTCCTTTAAAACCGACATACTTTCAATGTCGTTGGGGTCAATATGTTCAAATTCACGATTTGCTATCCCGTCAACCACGATAAGAGGGCTATTATCCCCTAACGTATTTTGACCACGAATTAGTAATGATGCCTTGTCATTTCCGGGCTCACTCGAATTTGAATAGGCAATAAGTCCAGGAACATGCCCGGCAAGCATATTAGTAACATTGGCTACTGGTATAGAGGCAATATCATTGCCCTTAACCGTGCTAACGGATCCGGTTAAGGTTGCTTTTTTCTGAGTTCCGTAACCGATCACCACAATTTCATCCAGCTTTTTAATATCTGGCACAAGTTTAACATTCAAAACAGATTGAGTGCCCACTGTAACGTGTGATGGAATGTATCCAAGGAAAGTTATTACCAATATAGCATCAGGTTTGGAAATATCTAAACTAAACTTTCCATTTACATCGGTAACAACGCCTATGCTTGTTCCTTCTATAACAACATTGGCACCAATAATGGCTTCACCATTGGTTGAATCAGTGATTGTTCCGGATGTTTTTTGTTGCTGACTACTCATGTAAGCTGGGGATAGAACTATTTTCCGGTCTATAACACTTACTGCAACCTCATCAGCTTTAAATAAAGTATTGAGAATTTCACTTATTTTTTGATCTTTGGCATTGATATTTACTTTTCGATCTACATCAATCAACTCATTATTGTAGATAAAGAAAAATTCGCTTGAACTTTCAATTGCTTTCAGTACTTCCTTTACTGATACATTCTTTAATTCAACCGTTACTCTGGCGCTTTGTGAGTAGGTACTGATTGCGAAAAGGCTTAATGTAGTGGTAGTTAGAATTAATAATACTAGTTTCATAATTAAAAATAGTTTTCTCAGTAAATTCCATGACAAGACATCGCTGTCCTTAAAGTATTTTTTCATAAATTTGTATGATTTTAGTTAATTTTAATATGCCTGCTTTGCAGGTATGTAAAGAATTAATGGCAGGAGGGTGCTCGAACACTTTCCTGCTCTTTTTTAAAATTAGTCTACTCCATAGGCATTCATTTTTAGCTAGTTAATTTATTTAGATTTAATGATTATTTGCCTCTTTGAATAAGTATTATCTGCAAGTTTTTTGGCCGGTAAAACCTTGTACTGCATATTCGAAGTCATACTCAGTAAATTTAAAACCTTTTCAAGGGGTTCTTCAATAAAGGTTCCGGTAAATCTATATTTCTCAATTCTTTTATCGCCTATTGAAATATCCACATTGTACCAATTTTCCAATTTTTCAATAACCGTATTAATGTTATCATTAAAAAATATAATCTTACCTTCTGTCCAGGCTGTATATTTGCTTAAATCGGTTTCATTTTTAAGGCTAAATTCATTTTTATGTAAATCGTAAGTGCAAACTTGGTTTCTAGCTATTTTCAATACTTCCAAAATACCATTTTCTTTTTTCTGTTCAAGCTGAATACTTCCTTCAACCAATGCAATTGTAATGGAAGCATTTACTGGATATGCATTTACATTAAAGGTGGTTCCCAATACTTTAACCTGAATTTTATTTACAGCTACAATAAAAGGTTGTTCTTTATCTTTTTTAACTGTAAATTGAGCTTCACCGATGAGTTCAACATTTCTGGTTTTCAACCCCTTAAAAGAATTTGGAAAACGTAAAATACTTCCTGAGTTGAGGAAAACAATCGTTTTGTCCGGAAGTTCTATTCGAGTCTGTGTGCCGTATGTAGCTTTAACTTGATTATAAATGACTGATTCAGTCACAATTTGAGGTTTGGAAACCAAATAATTATTGTAAAAAACAGAGAGAAAGAAAGCTATAATAAAAACGGCTGCAATTTGAGATAATATGAATACTGTATTTGATTTCCGGTTATAAATGTTCGCTATTCGTTTGGTTTGGTTGAATGACTTTGAAATGTCAATCTTTGATGACATGGTCATGCGACCGGACCTCTGCCATATTTCCAGATAATCGTTATATTCTGACCCATTAGATGGATCGGCATTCATCCAATTTTTCAACCGTTCTTCCTCGTCAATATTTAATTGATCAGAGAATGACCTTACTATCAAATCGTATATACTATTGCCTTCGCCTTCAATTTCCATTTCAAATCCTTTTTCAATGGAATGACAATTAGATGATAGCAATACCCTACATGAAAATCAATAAAAATTTAATAATTAGATATGTATCTGTAAAATAGATATTTACTATGCTATTTTAAGATGATTGTATGTTTTGCAAACACATTAACTGTTTTAGCTAAGGTCTGCTGAAAAACTTATCACGAGCACTCGGGATCAATTTGACCGTAGGGCATCCCGATCCCTCCCGATCCCGAGTACTCGGGAGGGATCGGGAGGGATCAATATAAAAGAGCTATTCAAAAGTCCCTGACTCTCTTTAGGAGTCTATTTTTGCACCTTCCTTTCTACTTTTCAAAATAAGCAACCGATCCTGGATTTCTTCCTCTGTTACTATGCAGTGGGTAGGTGTTTGTGCTCTATCTTCTGATACTTTTCTGATACTTTTCTGATACCTTTCTGATACCTTTCTGTAACCTTAGATTACAGAAAGGTATCAGAAAGGTATCAGAAAGGTATCAGAAAGGTATCAGAAAGGTATCAGAAAAGTATCAGATGATGGCATGCTATCCCTGGCATAAGGTTACTAATGTTATTAAGGTGAAAAAGAGTGTTTGTAATATGTTATTTATTTGAAGATGGAAGATAATCTGCAAGCGAGATTCGAAGACTCTTTAATGCTCTACCAATCAATGCCTCAACCCCTTTAACAGAGATATTCATCTTTTGGGCGATTTCTTTATTGGTTAAATTATCAAAGCGACTGTACTCAAAGGCTGTTTTGCATCTTTCAGACAAAGATGCCAAGGCGATGGTAAGACTTTCTTCAAAATCAATCCTATTAATTTGATTATCTGTCGTATTTTCAACTTGGTAATTGAGTGTAACATCTGATAATTCAACACTTCGCTTTTCTCTTTTTACAAAGTTAAGGCAATTATTCCTGACAGTAGTTGTAAGATAAGGTGTTAAACGTTCAATATGATCTATGTGTTTTCTTGATTCCCAAAGATTTATAAACACCTGTTGAACTAAACTTTGTGCAGAATCTTCATCATGAACTATTGAATTAGCAAACCGACAAAGGTTTAAAAAGTTATCGGTAAAAACTTTTTCAAAAGCCCTGGAGTTGCTATTTTTCAATTCATTGATGATAAATCTGTCCATATTCTCCATTCCTGATGAATCGAAGTTAGATTAACAAAAAATAAACTCTTGAAATTATCATAGTAGGTCCAAATTACAATGGTTCGGTAAATTTAGTTTAAGCAATTTATTATCAATAAAATAAAAGAATAATAAGTATGAAATAATTAGGATAAGACCTTATAAATCGGTAATTTAAAAGAGTATTCCGTAATCTTTAAATATGATTCCCAAGGTCAGTAATCCGGTTAAATATCTCATTGTGAGCATATTATAAAATAAATAATTCGATATGCTAAATAAGTCTCGTAATGATTTTATTGTTAGCGTTCTTTTGCATATTTTGAGTGTCAAAGGTAGAATTAAAAATGTACATCAAGTTGGCTATTGCAATCTTTTATAAAGACGGAAGAGAAATCGCAAGAAAACTATTCTTCTCGACTGATTTGAAGCAAGCTGGCGTTAAAATTGTTCGCTATTATCAAGCACGATTCCAAATCAAATTTTTGTATCGTGATGCAAAACAGTTTACTGGTCTGAATAACTGACAGGCAAGAGGTAAAAACAAAATGGATTTTCACTTCAATGCAGCACTTGCAGCAGTAAATATAGCAAAGCATAACTGGATTGAACCCAATAAACAAGTGGACAACCCATTCTCAATATCTGATTACAAAACATTGTATAATAACACTGTGATGCTCGAACGATTTATGTGCGTGTTTGACATAAACCCTAACATACCAAAAAATCAAAAAATTGTCAAAGAACTATTGGATTACGTCAAAATTGCCTTTTAAAATTTAACGAAGTCTTGTTTTCTGCAAATCTCAGTTAATTCTAAATTGGACTTTTGGCCACAATTCTTTAGTTTTAAAAAATTATCATTTGCCCAAAAATAGATTTCTATCAATTGTAGGTTATTCAGTTGATTATCAACGCATACATTCAGAGTTTTTGCATTTAATTTTTCGACTTGTTTTAAATGCTCCAAGTGAAAATAAAAATACTTTGCCTTTTTGAATAATTTTACAAAAAATCTTTCTACCTTTATATAATTAGATACCTTATCAATGATTTCACTGAATGAATTAATAAAATCATTGATCTCACAAATTGTATTTATACTAATATCCTGAATATTTTCTATCGTCTTTGACGTATCCGACAGGATGAATTTTACCCCTTTTATTCCAATATCAGATTCTATGTCCCGAGTACTCGGGATGGCATCAGAACTACTGACTGATAATGTACTAAACCGATATCGTACTATACAACTAAATAAAGCTTTCTGATTTATCGAAAATGCATCAATTCTATTGATTATTGAAGGATTTGAATCAACCTCTTTATACTGAATGATCTTTTATAAATCCAATAGTCCGTTTTGCCCGCAGATAGTAACTGTATTTTTATCTACATCCTCTAAAGTAGATAGAGCTTTTAGGTTGATTCGGTTAAGAGACGCTTTCATCTTAGATCTGGTGATTCGTTTACAAAAGAGGGTTAAAGCTAGATATTTTTTTTGATACTTTTCATATATGTAAACAAACAATTTGATATTATTTATGAGAATTCGTTTCACTTCAATGCACATGGTTAAAAAACCAGCCACTTAATAATGGAGGCATGATTTCTCCATTCTATCTTTTTATGCGTATTATTTTGTAATTTTCGAATATGCTTAATGATTGTGATTAAGTAAACTGACTCTTTGAACTCGCAGAGCATTAATTATAAATACAATTAATGAGTTTATTGTACGCTTGAGAATCTTCCACTGGTATAACATGCAACAAGATAAAACTTACAAACGCCAAAATAATCTATCATAAAGTGAACCAGAATACAAACAAAATGCACACGATTTGACAGTCAAACAAAAGGAATTTGAACAAGCAAAAAAGAAATTGAAACTTTTTTACCTAAATTGAAACTTTTTTGGTTTGAAAACCAAAGAGCGAAAATAACAATTCAGCGAAAGATATAGTTAGCGGAGGTTTTGGATACAGGAAACATACTGAGGCTGATTAAACTAAAATTAATATGATGACAGAAATGCTCACAAGGATTGTAAAGCATGGTTTTATACCTGATTATGTGCTTATTGATAGTTGAGTTTTTTGTTTTGAGATATTGGACAAATTATTCACATTAAAAAATGGAGCAATCAAATTGATTTCAATGGTAAAAATCAACAATCAAAAATTCTTTGATTGTAAGGCAAATAAAGAATTGCCAATGAAAATGATTTTGAAACTATATGAAAAGGAAGCGAAAACTTGTAAGAGCATGAAAGTAAAATACATAAAAGTAACATGTAAATATAAAGGCATCAGGGTTAATTTATTTTTCGTAAAGTTAGTGAGATCCCAAAACTGGCACCTGTTACAAGACTATCAACTTGACATTGAACTTTATAGGTCCATACTTCCTGATTCCGTGCAGAATAATTTGTCGCCTTTAGAACAACAAATTAACCTTTGGCAACTTCCCATTAAAGTAACAATCATTGATCCTAAAAGCATAAATGTTATCGATGAGTTACTAGTAGCACTCATGACAATTTATTGCAACAAAGAATACAATGATATTAAACAATTTTACAATTGGTAAACCCGAACATAGTCAATGATCATTTTTTGAGGGAAAATTGTATCATCAATCCCTTTTAATCCTCCCCAATCGCCACCTACAGCAATATTTAATAACAAATATTCAGGTTCGTTATATGGCCACATTTCCTTAATATCTCCAGCCTTCGGGTAAGTAATATATTTAATGTCATCAACAAAAAAATCAAGTCTGTCAGGATACCATTCTACTTTGTAAACATGATATTGATCGTATATATTTTCAATTTTGGTCTTGCATCCGATTTGAGTACCCTTAGATCCATTGAACAAACCTGTATGTATTGTCATATAAATCATCGAAGGATCATAACCAATGCTTTCCATTTTTATTTTCCAGCCAACAAAAACGTTGCAGATGCAAACGGAAGAAAAGGTTTTGGTATTGGGGTCGCTATTGCTGATAAGCCTGAGGGACCATATATTCCGCTGGCTGAGCCGATAAAAGGGGTGAACGGCATCGATCCCAATGTGTTTATCGACAAAGACGGGGTACAATCCGGAAGGTTACACCAACCTTAAGTGGCGTTGGCTTGACAAATGCAACAAATAGAATTGAATTTGAGCGTTACAGCAATAAAAGCGAAACCGGTTCATCAATCGAATTTCTGGATTCTCTCAATACCTTCAATGGCTGGAAGACAATACTCAGTATCAAAAATGCCTGGGTAAAATACAATTCGGTCGATTTTGGAAAGGAGAAATTGAAATCACTTCAGGTCAGTGCATTTTCTGAAAAAGGGAGCACTTTGCAAATACGGCTGGATAAAATCGACGGACCAGTGATTGCTGAACTTAAGGTTCCAAAAGGTACAAACTGGAATACAGGAGAAGTAAAACTATTAAAACACCAAACCGGAATTCATAACATAATTGTCATGCTCAAAGATAAAAATTCTATTGATATTGAATGAGCGGGAAACGAGGCTCGAACTCGCGACCCTCAGCTTGGGAAGCTGATGCTCTACCACTGAGCTACTCCCGCCTTTTGATTCAAACATTAATTTGAACGGCCAAAAATAGTAAAACTATTGGTTGGGCGGGTGCTTTGGCAGGTTTATTTAACTTCCTTAAAAATAATATTTGTACTAAGTGTAATTGTTTGATGATATGTTACCATTTACACTAAAATGAATCCACTTCCCTGTATGCTTTGATAAATGCAAGTTCACCTTCTTTTCCACTGATGTTATTACCATATTTATTGCAAATCAATTGCCTTATTTTGACCTAAATAAAAATTTTTAATCTAATTGATTGTCAATAAAAGTTGTATGATTTTTACCAATTTCAATCATAAAGGAAGTATTCAAATCTAGTCGTTCAAGTGCATCCAATATATCTGATAAAGATTGAATTAAATCATTGGTTGAAATATTCCCAAGACTAACTTTAATAAGTTTTTTGGGAGTTTTACGTAGAAAAAAACTATCTCGAAAGTCAGAATCTTTAGTAATAAAAATCAATTCGTTTGCATCAGCATAACTACAAATATCAGAATCTTTTGTATACCATTTGTCCAAAATACTATTCACATGGATAGCTTCATAACCTAACTCGGATAGAAATTTAACTATCTTATAGGAAATATGAACATCGCATAGAAATCTCATTAGGCCACCTCATTAATTGATCTGCCGCCAATGTACAATTTTGCCAAGTTTAAGCTTGCCAGGATATCTTCCCTTTCCAATTCAGGATGATCTTCAATGATTTGATCAATAGTCATACCCGATCCAAGCAAATCAATGATCACTTCTACGGGCCATCGCATTCCCCTGATACAAGGCTTCCCATGGCAAATTTCATGGTCGATTGTAATTCTTTCTAATTGACTCATCACATTCGTTTTTACAAAAATAATGAATATATTTGAACAAAAAGCAAGCTATAAATTCAACAGGCAATTCTAAAATGAATCCACTTCCCTGTATGCTTTGATAAATGCAAGTTCACCTTCTTTTCCACTGATACTTCTGCCGTGTTCGCAGCATAGAACGCCATCGTAACCCTTGCTGTGTATGTGTTTGAATACATTTTTAAAGTTGATTTCCCCAGTGGTTGGTTCATTGCGCCCTGGATTGTCGCCAAGATGGAAAGCCGCAATGTTATCCCATGCCTTATCAATATTGGGGATCAGGTTTCCTTCTGTAATTTGTTGGTGGTAAAGATCATCCACTATTTTGCATGAAGGATGGTTAACTGCCTTGCAAATCATGTGAGCCTGTGGAATTTTGGTCAGGAATAGTCCAGGGTGGTTAAATGCATTGAGAGGTTCCATTACCAAAATCAACCCGCTTTTTTCTACTACCTCGCAGCACATTCTCATATTCTCAATCACATTGGCCGTTTGATAATCCCATTCCAATGCTTCATCATAGTGTCCTGGAACTACCAATGCCCATTTAACACCTGTACGCTTGGCACAGTCAACGCCTTCCTGCATCTTTTTCTTCAACATATCTTTGATTTCAGCATCCTGGGTAACCATCGACTTTACGCTAAAGTCGGCATACAATACAAATGGTCCGAGATCCATGTTTCGACGAGCCAATTCAGCGGCTATTTTTTCCTGAACTGCTGGTTCTTTGCCCATCAGGCCATTGTCGAAGATGGCTCTAAAACCCTGATCGCTGATAAATTTGATATTATCGATTGGGTCCTGACCTGCATGTCCCTGAAAAGTTCCAAATTCAGGAGCATATTTTAGTTTGAACTGCCCGTCATTTGACACTTTAGCTTCCGAAGTAAA
>Ga0209100_1000545_pt1 | contig 31795 bp, 26 predicted proteins | sample lystaG_FD_185480 | JGI IMG/M metagenome (GOLD analysis project Ga0209100, IMG submission 185480) | Glacier valley bacterial and archeal communities from Borup Fiord, Nunavut, Canada, to study Microbial Dark Matter (Phase II) -... | ecosystem: Environmental > Aquatic > Freshwater > Ice > Glacier ... | reverse complement strand
CCCTCCAACCCTCCAACCCTCCAACCCTCTAACCCTCTAACCCTCCAACCCTCCAACCCTCCCCCTCATCCCCTCGAGGTACGCATGACCACCGTTCAAGCCTACACCCGCCCTCGAGCGCGGTTTTCTTTTTCCGCCCTGTTGGGGCGCGTGGCGCTCTTTTTGTGTGTACTGGGCTGGATTTTTCCGCTGTACTGGTTGCTCAACTCTTCGCTCAAGAACAAGGTGGACGTGCAGTCGGCGGTTCCGGTGTGGTTTCCGCGTACCTTCACCTGGGACAATTTCGATTGGGTGCTCAACAACCTCGAGCGCGACCCCTTGGTGCGGAGCGTGACCGTGGTGCTGATCTCGGTGGGGATTGCGCTCATTTTTGGGCCGCTGATGGCCTACGCACTGAGCCGCTTCAAGTTCTCCAAGTCCAAGGATTTGCAGTTCTGGATTATCACCACCCGGATGCTGCCGCCCGCTGCACTCATCATGCCGTACTACTTTCTGTTCAACCGCCTCGAGCTGCTCAACACCAACCTGGGCCTGATTTTGCTCTACACCACGGTGAATCTGCCGCTGACCACCTGGATTATGCTGGCCTACCTACAAGGCATGTCGGTGGAGATGGAGGAGGCCGCCCTCATTGACGGCTGCACCCGCTGGGGCGCGTTCATGAAGGTCACGCTTCCAGCGGTGCGCTCGGCGGTGGCGGCCTGCGGCCTGATTACGCTCATTTTGACCTGGAACGAGTTTTTCATCGCCTTCATCGTGACCTCGAGCAATATCACCTTTCCGGTGCAGGTCTCGAGCTTTCTGGCCACCGGCATGAACCCCGAGTACGGGCACATGTCGGCGGCGGGGGTGCTGCTCTCGCTGCCGCCCGCCCTGCTGGCCATCATTTTCCGCAACCAGCTCATCAGCGGCCTGCACGCCTTCGCCGGGGGTAAATAGATGGACGGCAGTTTAAAAGGCAAACACGCAGTTGTGACCGGCGGCTCGAGGGGAATAGGCGAGGCCACCGTGCTCGAGCTGGCCGCGCAGGGCGTTCATACCGCGCTGCTGGTGAACTCGAGCGTGCAGGAAGGTGAGACGGTGGCGGCAAGGGCGCGAGAAAACGGTGTCGAGTGCTTCGTGGTGCAGTGCGACGTGTCCAATCCGCTCGAGGTGACGCGGGCTTTCGGGCGGGTGAAAGAGCACCTGGGTTCGCTCGAGATTTGCGTCAACAACGCGGGCATGGTCCACAACGCCGCCGCCGAGGACCTAACTTTCGAGGAGTGGAACCGCATGATTTCGACCAACCTGGGCAGCGTGTTTCTGTGTTCCCAGGCGGCGGGCCGCATCATGCTCGCTCAGGGTGGCGGCTCTATCGTCAACATCTCGAGCATCTGCGCCCACGTCGCGGTGCGTCCGCAGAAACAGTGCCACTATCAGGCGGCCAAGGGCGGGGTGAATATGCTGACCAAAAGTCTCGCCGCCGAGTGGGCCGAGCGGGGCGTGCGGGTGAATACGGTGAGTCCCGGCTACGTGAACACCGTTTTGCTTTCTAAAATGACCGAGTTACACCCGGTCTGGGAGCAGCACATCCCGATGGGACGGCTGGCGTTGCCTCGAGAGATTGCCGAGGTGATTTTATTTCTGGCCTCCGAACGCTCGAGCTACGTCACTGGCAGCGATTTCGTGGTAGATGGGGGATATTTAGCCTGGTGAGGAGGGTTTTGCTCAAGGCTCTACCCCCCTCGAGCGCCCAAATTTGGCCCACCCAGCTCTCTTGATTGACAAATGACGCCTTGTCTTGTCAAATGACAAACGCTTGACACTCGAGCGAATTCATCCCCCCACAGGCTGGGCCATAGGATCGAAAGGAAACGAATGCAAAACCTGTGGAACGAGCACGATGCACAAACAATGGTCGAGCACTACGCCGCTCGAGGCGTGAACGAGGACCTGGCACTCAGAACCTACAGCTCGAGGCTGTTGGGGGGAGACCCCCGCCTGGTGCAGCACGGCGGGGGAAATACCTCGGTCAAGACCGTGCTGCGCGACCTCTACGGCGACGAGGTGGGGGTGGTCTGCGTCAAGGGCAGCGGACGCGACCTGGCAGACATCGAGCCGGACGGACACCCGGCGGTACGGCTCGAGCCGCTGTTTCGGCTCAGGTCGCTCGAGAAATTGAGCGACGAGGACATGGTAAACGCCTTTCGACAGAACCTGCTCAACTCGAGTGCGCCCACGCCATCTATCGAGACGCTGCTGCACGCTTACCTGCCGCACAAGTTCGTGGACCACACCCACGCGGTGCTCTCCACAGTGCTGGCCGCCCAACCCGGCGGCGAGGCCCTGTGTCAGCGCATCTTCGGAGGCCGGGTGGCTTGGGTGCCGTACATCATGCCCGGTTTCGGGCTGGCCCAGCTCGCCACCGCCGTTTATGAGGCCCACCCGCAGGTCGAAGGGCTGTTGCTGGCGAACCACGGCATCTTCAGCATGGGCCAGACCGCTCGAGAAAGTTATGACCTGATGATCGAGTTCATCAGCACGCTCGAGGATTACGTAGCCCATCACCCCACCCTTCCCGCTGGCTTCGACCCCTCTCCTGCACCTGCACAGGTGGCCCCGCTCGAACAGGTTTTACCGATTCTGAAGGGTCTCTTCGGGCGGCTGAGCCTGCCGGGACAGCCGCAGCACTGGCTGTTGGACGCTCGAGCGGGAAAGCGGCGCATGGCCTTCGTAAACGGGCGCGGCCTGACTGATTACGCCTCACGCGGGATGGCCACCCCGGAGCACGTCATCCGCATGAAACGCCTGCCTGCGATTCTGCCCACGCCGCAAGCGGGGATGCTCGAGGATTGGACCAACGCAGCCGAGCAGGCCCTGAAAGCCTACCTGGAGGGCTACCACGCCTATTTTCAACGCAACAACGCACGGGTGGGCGGCATCAAGAGGGAACTCGACGCCCTGCCCCGGGTGCTGCTCATCCCCCACCTGGGCATGGTGGGCGCGGGCCGCACCCGGCTCGAGGCCAGCATCTCGAGCGACACCGCCACCACCTGGAGCGAGGCCGTGCTGGACGCGGAAACCACCGGGCAGTACCGCTCTATCTCCGAAGCCGACCACTTCGACATGGAATACTGGTCGCTCGAGCAGGTCAAGCTGGGCAAAACCCCGCTCAGGCCGCTCAGTGGACAGGTGGTGGTCGTCACCGGCGGCGGGAGCGGCATCGGGGCGGCCACCGCACGGGCCTTTGCCGCGCAGGGGGCCGAGGTCGCGGTGTTGGACCTCAGTCTCGAGGCGGCGCAGCAGGTCGCAGCGGGGTTGGGCCGCTTCGGGCTGGGCCTGATGTGCGACGTGACCCAGCCCGAGCAGGTCGCTCGAGCCTTTGACGCGGTGGTGGCGCACTTTGGCGGGGTGAACGTGGTGGTGTCCAACGCCGGAATCGCGCTGGGCGGCAGGATGCTGGATTTACCGCTCGAGACGCTGCGGCGTAGCTTCGAGGTCAACTTCTTCGCCCATCAATCAGTCGCTCAGGCAGCGGTGCGAATACTGCGGGCGCAGGGCCTGGGCGGGGTGCTGCTGTTCAACGTCTCCAAGCAGGCGGTCAACCCCGGCCCGGACTTCGGGGCTTACGGCACCTCCAAGGCGGCGCTGCTGGCGCTGGTGCGGCAATACGCGCTCGAGCACGGCTCCGAGGGCATCCGGGTGAACGCGGTCAACGCGGACCGCATCAGGAGTGGCTTGCTCGACGACGAGACTATCGCGCGGCGCTCCAAGGCGCGGGGCCTGAGTGAAGCCGAGTACATGGCCGGAAATCTGCTGCGCCAGGAGGTGCGCGCCGAGGACGTGGCCCAGGCTTTTGTGGCCTCTGCCTTGCTCGAGCGCACCACCGGAAATGTGGTCACGGTGGACGGCGGGAATGTGGCGGCGATGTTGCGTTGAGGGGGCAACGATTAGCGATTAGCGATTGGCTTTGCGCCTCCGGCTATCTTGAGCAGAACGGCACCTATCGGGCCTGCTCGCGGGTCGTTGGTATTTGGTCATTGGTTGGTCTGCCCCCTTGCGCTCAACATCAAACCGACCAAGAACCAACGACTAAAGACCCGCCGGAGGCGTTCTTTCTCACCCTCCAACCCTCCAACCCTCCAACCCTCCCAACTTCCCAACCCTCCAACCCTCGAGAGGCCCCACCATGATTTCCCAAGCCAAACCGGACACCCCGTACACCTCGAGCCTGATTTCGGACATCGTGCAGGGCCGTTTTATAGACCCGGACAGCGGAAAGCGGCTCACCGTGCCTTACCGGAGCATCGTCATAGACCGCTCGCTCGAGGGTCGTGAGTTTGAGCTGGTCGCGGCCCTCGGGTTGGGCCACCGTCTGGCGGTGGTATCCGATGTCGCCACGCACGCGGCGCTGGGGCAGCGGCTCGAGGCGGCGCTCTCGGCTCATTTCGAGGTACTGTCCATCGTGCTCGAGCACCCGCACGCCGACGAGGGCTGGCTCGAGACCCTCAGCGAGCGCACTCGAGAGGCCGACGCGCTGATTGCGGTGGGGTCGGGCACCCTCAACGATTTGTGCAAGTACGTGACCTTTCAGAGCGGGCGACCCTACGCGGTGTTTGGTACGGCGGCCTCGATGAACGGCTACACCTCGACCACCTCGAGCATCACCCTTCGCTCGGGCCTCAAGACCTCGCTGCCCGCCCACGCCGCCCGTGGGGTGTTCATTGACCTCGAGGTGAGCGCCGCCGCGCCCGCCTACCTGTCGGCGGCGGGCTTTGGCGACAGTTTGTGCCGCTCCACCGCGCAGGTGGATTCCTGGCTGGCCCACCGCCTGCTGGGCGCGCCCTACACTTCCACACCCTTCGCGCTTCAGGAAAGCGACGAAACCGAGATGCTGGCCCAGGCCAAGGGGTTGGCGACGGGCAATCTCGAGGCGCTGGCCCCGCTGCACCGGGTGCTCACGCTGTGCGGTCTGGGCGTGTCGCTGACCGGAACCACCAACCACGGCTCGATGGGTGAGCATCAAATCAGCCACTACATAGATTGCTTCGCGGGTGCGCGCCATCCTGGCACCCTGCACGGGCAACAGGTGGGCGTCTCGAGCATCAGTATGGCGCGGCTTCAAGCGTACTTTCTGAGCCTGGACGCGCCACCTACGCTCGCGCCAACCGTTATGGACTACCCCGACATGCTACGGCGCTTCGGGCCACAGATGGCCCCTCAGTGTCTCGAGCAGTGGCAGCAAAAGGCGTTGAGTGCCGAGGGTGCCGCCGCGCTCAACACCCGCCTACGCGACCTGTGGCCCGATTTAGTGCGTGAGTGCCGCGCCTTCATGATTCCCGCCGAAATTCTGGAGGAACGCCTCAAGGAAGCGGGTGGCCCGACCAGCGCCGTCGAACTGGGCCTCGAGCCGGATTTCTACCACGAAGCCGTTCTGCACGCAAGGGAGATGCGAAACCGCTTTTCAGTGCTGGACCTGCTGGCCGATAGCGGCCTGCTCGAGGAACGGGTACGGGCCGGAGTCTGAGGGATTCTGCCCCTCGAGCGACCCATCAACAACCCTCCAACCGTCTTGGTCTAAACGGCACGTCTTGAGCAGAACGGCACCTTCCGGGCCTGCTCGCCTTCCGGGCCAGACCGCCTCCAACCATCCAACCCTCACCCCTGCCCTGGAGACCCATGCAGCCGCTCGAGCACCTGCCCACACACCTGGCCCAGAATCTGAAAGCCTTGCTGACCGACATAGACGACACCCTGACGCTCGAGGGTCGCCTGCCTGCTAGCGCTTACATGGCGCTCGAGCGGCTCAGCGAGGCTGGAATCCCGGTGGTGCCCATCACCGGGCGGCCCGCAGGCTGGTGTGACCTGATTGCGCGGCTATGGCCGGTGGCCGGGGTGGTGGGCGAGAACGGGGCATTTTACTTCGCCTACGACCACGCCAAGCGCCGGATGCAGCGACGATTCATGGCCTCCGAAAGTGAGCGCTCGAGCAACCGAATTCGCTTGAACGCGCTGGCCGCGCATATTCTCGAGCAGGTGCCGGGAGCGGCCCTCTCGAGCGACCAGCCGTACCGCGAAAGCGACCTGGCCATAGACTTCTGCGAAGATGTGCCCGCGCTCCCCAAAGCCGCTGTGCAGCGCATTCTCGAGCTGTTCGGGCAGGCCGGGACCACCGCCAAGGTCTCGAGCATCCATGTGAATGGTTGGTTTGGCGATTTCGACAAGCTCAGCATGACCGAGGTCTTCGTGCGTGAGGTGCTGGGACTCGACCTCGCGGCGGCTCGAGAGCAAATCGTATTTTGTGGCGACAGCCCCAACGACGCCCCGATGTTTGGCTACTTTCCGCACGCCTGCGGGGTGGCCAATGTGCAGGATTTCGTAGGCCAGATGTCGGCCCTGCCTACCTATGTCTCGAGCGAACGCGGCGGTGCGGGCTTTGTGCAGATTGCCGAGCATATTTTAAAATTGCGCGGTTGAAGGGCGGTGTACAGGCTTAGTTAGGGATAAAAGGTAAATTTCTCGAGTGGAACGGATAATCCAAAGTACCCACCTATTCATAGGGGGGTGTGTTCCGCAAGGAACGCGGGGGGTTCAAAGCCAAAGCAGAAGCCTCACCTTTGAAGTCCAGTGCCTGCACCCCTCGAGCGAAATCTACTCACCCAGCGCCAGCTCGAGCGCCTCGACCAGACCGCCCGCGTCCACATGGCCCACCCGGAAACGGCCCGCCTCGAGCACCTCGGGGGTGGCGTTGCCCATCGCCACCGGGCAACCCACCGCGCGCAGGGCCTCGAGGTCGTTGGGGCTGTCCCCGACCATCATCACCTGTGCCAGTGGTATTCCGTAATCGGCGGCCACCTGCCGCACCGCGCTGCCCTTGCTCACGCCCTCGAGCGTGAGGCTCACAAAATGCGCCTGCGGCATGGTGGGCGAACTCGAGACCGCCAGGGTCAGGCCGGGATGCGCCTCCCCCAGTACTTCCCGAAGTTCGGCGCTGCTGAGCACGTACTCGAGCCGCACCACCGGCGGCTCAAAAGCGTCCAGATTGCCGCGCGCCACCTCCAGTCCCAGCGAGGCGGCGTGCTGCTCGGCGCGGGGGTCCAGGCTCTCGACCCTGTAAGCGTGGTCGCCGTACAGCTCGAGCACCCGTTGCTTCAAGCGGGAGCGCGCAATCAGCGGGGCGATGTGCTGCGCTGGAATCACGCTCGAGAAGGCTTCCCCGCTCGAGGTCCGCACCACGCTGGCCCCGTTCTGGTAGATGTGCCAGCCTTCAAAGTCGAGCTTGCGGGCGTACTCGTCCACCCGACCAAAGGCCGGACGCCCGGTGCAGAGCGCCAAGCGCACCCCGCGTTCCCGTAGCCGCGCCGCCAGCGTCCACACCGCAGGGTCAACCTCGCCGCTCGAGCCGACCAGGGTGCCGTCCACATCTATGCACACCAGGCCAATCACGGTTGGACGCCGCGCCGAATCTGGGCCAGGGTTTTGAAGTGCGCGGCGTTGCTGGCGTACACCGCCGATTGCAGCTCGAGCAGGCGGGCGTAGGCGGGCGCGGTGTGCGGCTGGGCCGCGACCCGGCGCAAGGAACCGCGCATGGCCTCGCTGGCCTCGAGCGGGGTTTCAAACCAGCCCAGCCCCAGTGCAGCCAGCATCCCCGCGCCCAGCGCCGACGCCTCCTGGGTGTCCGAGAGCCACAAATCCTGCCTTAGCGCGTCGGCAAACATCTGCACCCACAATCCACTGCTCGAGCCGCCCCCAATGGCGGTGATACGCTCGACAGGGATGCCACCCTCGCGCATAGCCTGCACCGCGCCCGCCGTCTCGAGCGCGACCCCCTCGAGAATCGAGCGGTAGATGTGACCGCGCCCGTGTCCACTGCCCAGCCCGATCAGGCAACCTCGGGCGTCGGGGTCCCAGTGCGGGTTCATGCAGCCCGAAAAGTAGGGCAGGGTGATGAGTCCGTCTGACCCGATGGGCAGGGCGCTGGCTTCACGCTCGAGGGCCGCAAAAATCTCGGGAGTGGCCTGCCCATTCATGAAGGTGTTGATAAACCAAGTGATCAGGTAAGCCCCGGTGCGCTGCACCGTCTCGAGCAGGTAGCCGTGGCCGCTGCCCGAGAGCAGGGTGCGCCAGTGCAAGTCCATCTGGGCACCCGAAGACCACACCCCGAACACCAGCGCGGTACCCAGGTTCACGTAGGCCCGTCCCGGCGCGGTGCAACCGGTGCCCAGAGCGGCGCACTGCCCATCGCCCCCACCTGCAATCAGCGGCGTGCCCTCGAGAAAGCCCGTTTCCCGTGCGGCCTCCGCGTGAACCGGGCCGATGAGGGTTCCCGGCTGCTGCGGCTGCGAGAACTGCGCTTCGGTCAATCCCAGGTAGTCCAAGATAGGCTCCGACCACCTTCTCGAGTGGATGTCGAAGGTACCCAGCGGGTCGCAACTGGCCCAGCTCGAGGCCAGACGTCCGCACAGGCGCAGGTTCAGGTAGCTGCTCACGTCCACAAAGCTCGAGGTCCGGGCGTAGACCTGCGGCTCGTTTTGTCGCAGCCAGACCATACGGCACAGCGCTGGGGTGAGGTCTAAAGGGCGTCCGGTGATGAAGTGCAGCTTTTGTGCTCCGAAGTCTCGAGCCAGAACCTCGAGCGAATCTCGAGCGCGCTCGTCGAGCCAAGTGAGGGCGGGTCGAGTGGCCCGTCCCTGTGAGTCCAGCAAGCCCAGGGTTTCGCGCTGATTGGCGATGGCCACCGCCCCTACCCGCTGTGGCTCAATCTGGGTCCACAGTTCCTCAAGCGCCCCCATCAGCGAACGCCACCAGTCTTCGGGGTCTTGCTCCATCCAGTGCGGCTGTGGCGAGGACATCGGAATTGGGGCGCGGCCCGAGGCGACGGCGTGCCCAGCACGGTCCCAGGCGATGACCTTGACCGATTGGGTCGAGGAATCCAGGCCCACTACCAAGTCGGGTGTGTTGATAAAACCTCCAAAGGGGACGGAATATAGCATTTCCCTGACAGCAAACGCCCTGAACCCCTCGAGCGAGAGGGTTCACCCTGCTTCAGGTCGTCAGAACTGTGCGCGGTTCGCTCGAGGATTTTAGTGCGGCCAGACCCTCGAGAAAGGGAGCTTTGACCACACCCAATTCGGTGATGAAGGCCGTCACCAAGGGCGCGGGGGTCATGTCGAAGGCCGGGTTGTAGACGCCTACCCCCGGCGGCGCGGTGGGCCTGCCGCCGAAGTGCGTTACCTCGAGCGGGTCGCGCTGCTCTATCTCGATTCCTGAGCCGTCTGGCGTGGCGAAATCCACCGTGGAAAACGGCGCGGCCACGTAAAACGGCAAGCCGTGCGCCCTGGCCAGCAGCGCCACGCCGTAGGTGCCGATTTTATTGGCAAAGTCGCCGTTGGCCGCCACCCGGTCCGCGCCCACGATGACCGCGCCCACCCGCCCCTCGCGCATGACCACGGCGGCCATGCTGTCGGTGATGAGCGTGACCGGAAGTCCGGCCTGCATGAGTTCCCAGGCGGTGATGCGCGCTCCCTGAAGCAGTGGACGGGTCTCGTCGGCATAAACGTGAATACGCTGACCGCGCTCGAAGGCCACGTAGATGGGCGCGAGCGCCGTACCCAGGCCCACGGTGGCCGCGCTACCCGCGTTGCAGTGGGTCAGCACCCCCTCAATGCCCGCAAAAAGCGCGACCCCGTGCTCCCCGATGGCTCGAGTGGTCGCTTCCTCGGAGCGGCGAATGCGGTGCGCTTCCTCGAGCACCGCCGCCTTGAGTTCCGCCGCGCCGCCCTCGGTTTGACGAGCCAGCTCCAGACCGCGCCGCAGCGCCCAGGACAGGTTCACGGCGGTGGGCCGCGCGCTATTGAGGTAGTCGTGGACCCGCTCGAGCTTTTCGAGCATCTCCGCTCGAGTGAGGCTGTCTGGCAGGTCTTTGATGCCCAGCCACAGGCCGTAGGCCGCCGCCACCCCGATGGCTGGAGCGCCGCGCACCTTGAGTTCACGGATGCCCTGCCACATCTGCTCGGCGCTCGCAATCTCGAGGACCACCTTCTCGAGCGGCAACAGGGTCTGGTCCAGCATAAATACGCGGCCTGCTCTGAAAACGATGGTTTCGACGGGTAAAATAGGGTTGTTCATAGTAAAACCTCGAGTTGCAAGTGCTCGACAACGATTCGCTCGAGCACGTCAATAGATTCGATTTTCCGGTGCGACCCAATCAAAGCGCGGCCCAGCTCGAGGACTTCCCGTTCAGCTTTGACCCGCTCGAGTTCGTCCGGGATGCTGTCCAGGTCGAGCACATGGGCAAAGCCGATGGTGCGCCGAATCATCTCACAGCCCGCGTAACCCACGCTGTCCTGAAGAACCGAGCACAGGAAAGATTTTTGGAACCCTGGCTCGAGCCATGAAGGGTTACTGGCTGTCTCGAAGCGCATTAGGAAACCGCTTTCAAAGCTGCGCCAGCACAGGGCAAGTTGCTCGAGCAGGTAGCGGCGGTAGGTCTGGCGCTGCTCGAGGTTGGGTGCGTGTCCCTGCTGCGCCACCGCGTTCAGGAGCAGGTTGGCCATGAACAGGCCCACATCGAAGCCCATCGGCCCGAAGAAAGCGAATTCGGGGTCAATGATGCGGATGTCACACTGTCCCTGCGCGTCTGGCAGGGTGGCCATTAAGCTGCCGGTGTGCAAATCGCCGTGCAGCAACGCCTGAGTGTCAGTCATGAAGCGCAACTTGAGGTAAGCCACCTGCGCCAGCACCTCGGCATCGGCCCACAAACTCTGCACCTCGGCCTCGAGCGCGGAACTATAGCGGTTGCGGCTGGGACGGCTGTAAAACGGCTCGGTGAAGATGAGGGCTTCGCTGAGTTCGCACAGCTCGAGGTTGACAAACTGCGTGCCCAGGCGCTTTTTCTCGGCGCTAAGTAGCGCAAAGTCACTGGTGGCAAACAGCGTGGCGGCCAGAAATTCGCCCACGGTGCGGCCTAAGCCGGGAAACTGCACTCGAGCCACCATCGGCGCGCGCATCACCTGATGACGGCGCAAATCCTCCATCACATTGACCGCCATCTCCTCGTCGAACCACTTGGGCTGCGGAACCCGTCCCGGCGCGGCCAAGTGGTGCTGCTCGAGCGCCCGCGCCTCGAAACCCGCTCGAGCCTTCGAGAGCGGCCAGCCCTCGCCCGCCACACGCAGGTAGGGCAAAGCTTGCTTGACCAGCACACTGCGCTCCCCGCCCCTTTCATAGACCCGGAACACCAGATTGAGGTTGCCGTCGCTAATCTCCTGGCTCTCGAGCGCCGCACCGGGGTAAAATACCGTGTCAAACAGCGGATGACCGCGCACATACTCGAGCACGGATTCGCGGTTCAGGATGTGGTAGGGCATGAAAGCTCCTTCGGAGGGGGATGAGTCGTGAATGGAGATTTTAAATGTGCCTTTGCAGCGATGTATTTTCGATTTATCGAACCTCGAGCGAACGCCTCTCTTTCACAGGCTGAAACAAATTGCGCGAATCACAAGTTTTCTCCCCATAACTGATAACTCATAACTGATAACCGACAACTCACAACTCATCACCCAACTTTTTCCTGAACCTCAAATCCTCCCACGGCCCACCGTCCACAAAGCGCTCCGGCTCGAGCAGTTTGGCCCTCGGGTCCTCGGCTTGGTCCAGTTGCAGCACCATCCACTTGGGGTACGGCGTACCGGGGTCGCTGGCTTGCTCGAGCAACTTGTGGTCCTCGTCGGAGAGTCTTAACTCGAGGGCTTTGATGTTGTCGTCCAGACGCTCGTGGGTACGTGCCGCGATGATGACGCTCGAGACGCCTGGGCGGCGCACGGTCCAGGCCAGCGCCACTCGAGCCGGACTCACCCCGTGCCGCTCGGCCACGGTCCGCAGCGCACCCAACACCCGTTCGCCGCGCTCCCAGTCGAAGGGAACGAACTGGCCCGCCTCGGAAAAGCGGGTGCCTTGTGGGGCACTCGAGGGCTTTTGATACTTACCGGACAGGTAGCCTCCAGCCAGCGGACTCCAGATGAGTAAGCCCAGGCCCGAGTAGGCCGCAAAGTCCATCCACTCAAACTCGAGGTCACGCCCGACGAGTGAGTAGTACATCTGCGCGGTGACGAATGGCTCGAGGCCGCGCCTTTCTTGCACGCCCAGCGCAGTGGCCGCCTGCCACGCCATATAGTTGCTCAGCCCGATGTAGCGCACCATGCCGCGCCGCACCAAATCGTCGAGAGTGGTCAGGGTCTCCTCGAGCGGGGTGTTGCTATCCCAGCCGTGAACCTGAAAAAGGTCGAGGTAGTCGGTCTTCAGGCGCTTGAGGCTCGACTCTACCCCGCGCAAGATGTTGGCCCGAGTGGCCCCGGAGCGGTTAAAGTCGGTGTCCGACATCGGCAGGCGAAATTTGCTGGCCAGCACCACTTCCTCGCGGACGCCCTCGAGCGCCACCCCCAGCAGGCTTTCGGACTCGCCCTTTGAATACACGTCGGCGGTGTCTATAAAGTTGATGCCCTGCTCGAGCGCGAATTTGACCATTGCGTTGGTCGCGCTCTGGTCGAGCGAACCCATGTTCATGCCCTGCCCAAACTGCATGGTGCCCAGCGCGAAGGCACTGACGATGAGGCCGGAGCGGCCCAGTTTGCGGTATTCCATGACTGAATCTCCTCGAGAAAGGTGGGGAGTGGGGAGTGGGGAGTGGGGAGTGGGGAGTGGGGAGTGGGGAGTGGGTTGTAGATAGGCGAGGTCAAGTGCCATTCTGTTCAAGACAGTGGGTTGTAGGAATGGGTTCCAAATTCACCTGAGCTTATTTATAGCCTTTCCCATGAATACCTGGTCTGTTTCAGGTATTCATGGTGAGCGGAGCGAATGGAAAAAGGTAGCATTTCTCGTGGTAACGGAGACTTTGGAGCAGAGCGGAAAAGTCGAAGTGATAGCGGGAAATGCTATAGGGTCAGGGTTGAGGGTGGGTACTGCCTACCGCGCTCGAGTCGGCTCCCAACACGGCCTCGAGCGCACCGACGAACAAGACCGTGCCGGGGTCAGCCTGCCCCACGGTGCGCTCCCCCACCCAGCCCGCTCGCCCCACCCGACTCTGGAGACTTAGGGCGTCGTCTCGCCCCTGGCGCGCCGCTGTGAGCATCCTTTCTCCCGCTTCCTCGAGCGAATCTCCCGCACTCAAGCCGCTCGAGAAAGCTTCTGCTGCCGGGTGCAGCACGTCCACAATCGTTTTATCCCCCGGCTTGCTTTTGCCCCGCTCCTGAATGCCCCCATCCGCCTCGAGCAGCATCTTCGCCAGCAAGGAGGGACTGAGGCTCGAGTGTCCCAGCGCCGCTTTGCCCGCGCGCATGAAGGCCGTAGCCATCAGCGCCCCCATCGTGCTCGGTGCGGCCCGGTTGTAAGCCATGCCCGCCCCGATGAGCCATTTGCCCAAGTCCTCGCCCACGGGTGTACTCGAGAGGTAGGCCAGTACCCCATTAGCCCCTTTCTCGGCGGTGAGGCCACTGTCGCCATCGCCCATCGCCGCGTCCAGGGTGTTGAGCGTGTCGCGCAGCTCGAGCAGACGGTGACAGGCCCGCTCGAGCGCACTTTGGAGGTCTGGTGCAGTGATTTCGGTCATAAGCTCTTGAAATTAAGAGTCGAGAGGTGTGGTGGGTTGGACTCGAGAGCGAAGGGCATCACGTTCGGGCCACCTGCACAAAGAACGGCGTATGGGCCGGATGCTCGAGCAGCTCTATGAGTTCGTCGTCGAGTTTCATCACGCTCAAACTGGCCCCCGCCATCTCCAGACTGGTGGCATATTCACCCACAAACGCCTGATGCACCGCTACGCCCTGCGCCTCGAGCGTGCGGTGAATATGTCGGTACAAAATGTAGAGTTCCTCCGGTGGGGTCGCTCCCAACCCGTTCACCAACACGGCCACCCGGTCCCCACTCGAGAGGTGTAGTTCGGCGCTCACCGCCGACAGCATCTGCTGGGCAATCGAATCCGCCGACTCGAGCGGACCGCGTTTGACGCCTTTTTCGCCGTGGATGCCCATACCCAGTTCCATCTCGCCCTCACCAATCTCGAAGGTGGGTCGGCCCACCGCAGGCAGGATGCACGGGGAGAGAGCGACGCCCATGGTCCGGGTGTGCTCGAGCGCCTTGAGTGCGGCGGCTTCCACCTGCTCGAGCGAGCCGCCCAAATCCGCTTTTGCACCGGCAATCTTGAAGGCGAAGACCATTCCCGCCACGCCCCGTCTCGAGTCTGCCCGCTCGAGCGGTGCGCTGGCTACATCGTCTTTGACCAAAACGGTGCGAACCTTGATGTCTTCCATCGCGGCCAACTCAGCGGCCATGTCGAAGTTCATCACATCGCCGCCGTAGTTGCCGTAGATGTAAACCACCCCCTTGCCGCCGTGAATGCGCTTGGTGACCTCGAGCATCTGTTCCAGACTGGGCGACTGGAACACGTCGCCGATGGCGCAACCGTCGAGCATTCCCTGACCCACGTAGCCTAAAAACACTGGAAGATGCCCGGAACCGCCGCCGGTGGCCAGCGCGACCTTGCCCTCGAGTGGGGCCTGAGTTCGGACCAGACAGAAGGGGTCTCCGGTGTGGGTGACTTGCGTGGGGTGGGCCAGATACAGGCCCTCGAGCATCTCGAGTGCGAAGTGAGACGGGTCGTTTAGTATCTTTTGCACAATTTTCCTCCTGATACATTTGAGTGGGTACATCCGAGCAGATGCCACGAGGTGCTGACACCTTCTGAGCTTTGACCCTAGCTTTTAAACCCTTTTTTTCCACCAAGCTCGAGCAGAACCCAATTTAAATTGCGGTAAGGCCATTATGGAAGGCACTCGAGCACCACAAAAGCGTCTTACCTCACATCTCGAGTCAATTTGTACGAAACTTTTGCAAACGTCAAGGCTTTGTGTGAAATGACACTTGACGGCGAGGGGTCGGGGCGTCCACAATCAAAGCGTCTACACAACTTCTCGCCGCCGTACCGCCTTTTTGGGCGCTCGAGCGGAGGTCTCGAGGTCAATTTGCGTCGCTCCTTCGCGGACAACCACATCGTTTTTCTGCTGGCTGCAAACGGGGTCATCGTGCTGCTGGCCTCGCTGCTGAGTAAGGGCCTGTTCCTGTCCGGCGACAACTTCGCCTCGATGGCGACCCAGCTTCCCGAGGTGGGCCTGCTGGCGCTGTGCATTTTGCTGACCATGGTCTCGGGTGGGGGCGGCATTGACCTGTCCATCGTGGCCACGGCCAACCTTTCGGCTATCACGGCGGGGCTGCTCTCGAGGCGGCTGTTTCCCGACCCGGACGCGGCCAACCTCGGCTTCACCCTGACCTTTCTGGTCATCGCCTTGGCGGTGGGACTGGCCTGCGGCCTCCTCAACGGCCTCTTAGTCTCGAGGTTCAATTTTGCGCCCATTCTGGCCACGCTGGGCACCTCACTGGCCTTTCAGGGCGTGGGTTATGTGCTGACCGAGGGCACGGCGGTCATCGGCTTCTCGAGCGGGGTGCAGAGTCTCGGCTCGGGCACGCTGGGCTTTGTTCCGGTACCGCTGATTCTGTTTCTGGGGGCTGCCGCTGGTCTGGCCTGGATTTTGTCCTCGAGCCGCTTCGGGCTACGCCTATACCTGATGGGCACCAACAGCAAGGCCGCGCACTTCGCGGGCATCGACACCCGCACCATCCTGCTCACCACCTACGCGCTTTCCGGCGTGCTGGCCGCGCTCTCCGGCATCGTGTTTGGCGCGCGGGCCAACTCGGTCAAGGTGGATTACGGCAGCTCGTACCTGCTCATCGCCATCCTCATTGCGGTGATGGGCGGCGTGAACCCCTCGGGCGGCTACGGCAAGGTGCTGGGCCTAGTTTTAGCGGCGGTGGCGCTGCAATTTCTCTCGAGTACCCTCAACCTGCTGGGCCTGTCCAACTTTCTCAAAGACTTCACCTGGGGCGCGCTGCTGCTGCTCTCCATCGCTTTAACCTCGAGCAAACTGAGTGTGCTGTTTCTTTCGAGACCGCAGCCACCTCCTCGAACGGCGGGAGATTAGTTTTTAGCCGTTATGAGGTCAGGTATCAGAAGTCAGACATCAGAGATAGAGACCGTTGCTCACAGGGAAATCTAAATCCATTTCACCCCTGCACCCCCGTGCTTCACCCAAACCGCACCCCAAGCGCCCTCAAGCGCAAACCCGGAGGAACCACCATGAAAAAGACCTGGATTTACGCCGCCGCAGGAGTTTTAGCCGTCAGTGCCGCCGGATATGGGGCTTACGCGCAGGGCAAGAAGTACACCATCACCACCGTGGTCAAAATCACCGGCATCAACTGGTTTAACCGCATGGAGACCGGGGTCAAGAAGTACGCCGCTGACACGGGTAATATCGCCACCCAGACCGGACCCAGCACCGCCGACGCCGCTCAGCAGGTCGCGGTCATTGAGGACCTGATTGCCAAGAAACCCGACGCCATTGCAGTGGTGCCATTTTCACCGGAAACGCTCGAGCCGGTGCTGAAAAAGGCGATGGACCGGGGCATCAAGGTCATCACCCACGAGGCCGACAACCAGACCAACACCTTGTACGACATTGAGGCGTTTGACAATGTGGCCTTCGGGGCCAACCTCAACGCCCGCTTGGTCAAATGCATGGGCGGCACGGGCAAGTGGGCGGTGTTCGTGGGCAGCCTGACCAGCAAAACCCACAACCAGTGGGCCGACGGCGGCATTGCCAACGCCAAGAAAAGCTCGGGAATGACCCTGGTCGAGAGCAAGCAGGAAACCTACGACGACGCCGACAAAGCGTATGACCGGGCTAAGGAAATCATCCGCAAGTACCCCGACATCAAGGGCTTTCAGGGCAGCGCCAGCACCGACGTGGCCGGAATCGGGCGGGCGGTGGAGGAGGCGGGACTCGAGGGCAAGACCTGTGTATACGGCACCAGTCTCCCCAGCATTGCGGGTAAGTACCTCGAGAGCGGCGCGGTGGACGGTATCGGCTTCTGGGACCCGGCGGACGCGGGCTACGTGATGAACAAGGTGGCCCAGATGGTGCTCGAGGGTAAGAAGATCACCAACGGCATGAACTTAGGCGTCAAGGGCTACGAAAAGGTCAGCGTGACCAAGGGCAAGGGAATGGCCCAGATTATTCGCGGTAAAGCTTTTGTAGACGTGGACAAGGCCAATTACAAGAATTTCCCCTTTTGAGTCATGGGGACGAGCCATCAGGAATGAGGCTTGTCTCTTGAATGTTCGGGGGAGGTGTTCGCACTCGAGCGGGAAAACCCCCGTCCAACTCCCCCCGCGTGCGGGGGGAGAGCCGTTTATAGGTGAGGTACACCCGTCTGAATTCAGGTCAGTCCGAACCCTTCCGATTTCACTCGAGGCCCTGTAAATGACCCTTTCCACAGTACAAAACACCCTCGAGCGCAGCACCCAGCCACTTTTAAAGCTCGAGCACATCGTCAAAACCTTCGGTGGGGTGCGCGCACTGCGCGGGGTTTCGCTCGAGATTGCGGCGGGGCAAACCTACCATTTGCTGGGTGAAAACGGCTCGGGCAAGAGCACGCTGATCAAAATTGTGTCTGGGGCGCAACCGCCGGATTCGGGCACCATCACGGTGCGCGGCAAAAAGTACGGCAAGCTCGACGCGCTGACCGCGCTCGAGGCCGGTATCGAGACGGTGTATCAGGACCTCTCACTGTTTCCCAACCTCAGCGTGGCCGAAAACGTGGCCCTGTCTTCACAACTGGTGGCCCAAAAAGGGCGTCTGGCGCGTCCGCTGTCGTGGGCCATGCTGGGCAGGGTGGCCGGAGCGGCGCTGGAAAAGGTGGGTCTGCCCTCGAGCAGCGAGTTTCTGGAAACACCCGTCGAGACCCTGCCCATCGCGGTGCGCCAACTGGTGGCCATCGCGCGCGGCATCGCCAGCAAAGCCAGTTTGACCATTCTGGACGAACCCACGGCAGCGCTGACCCAGAAGGAAGTGGAGAACCTGCTGGGCATCATCTCGAGCCTGCAAGCGGACGGCGTGAGCGTGCTGTTCGTGAGCCACAAGCTCGAGGAGGTGTTTCGCATCGGGGGTAAGGTGATTGTGCTACGCGACGGCGAAGTGGTGTACCAGGGGCCGCTCGAGGGCCAGACGCCGACCAGCATCGGCTTTTTGATGACTGGAAAGACGCTCGAGCAAACCCACTACCGAACCAGAGCGCCGGGAAAAGACACCCTGCTCGAGCTGCGCGGCCTGACCAGAGTGGGCGCGTTCGAGAACGTCTCTTTCACTTTGCGGCGAGGCGAGGTGCTGGGCATCACCGGGCTGCTCGACTCGGGCCGCAATGAGCTGGCCCACGCGCTCTCCGGGGTGCGTCCGGCGGATTCGGGCGAGGTGGCGCTCGAGGGCCGCACCCTGGCGATTCACAGCCCTCGAGACGGCATCAAGTTGGGCATCGGTTACGTGCCGGAAGACCGTCTCAGCGAGGGCCTTTTTCTGGACAAACCCATCCGCGAGAACGTGATGGTGAGCATTCTGGACCGCCTGACCTCGGGCTTTCGGCTGGATTACCCCAGGAGCACCAAGGCGGTGCAGCAGCTTTCCCAAGATTTACAGATTGCCACCCCCAGCGTGTTTTTACCGGTGCAGTCGCTCTCGGGCGGCAATCAGCAGCGGGTGATGGTCGCCCGCTGGCTGGCGACCTCGCCCAAGGTGCTGATTTTGCACGGCCCGACCATGGGCGTAGACGTGGGCAGCAAGGACGCGCTGTACCGCATCGTGCAGGATTTGGCCGCTCAGGGCCTGGGCGTGCTGCTGATTTCCGACGATTTGCCGGAGTTACTGATGAACTGTGACCGCATTTTGGTGATGAAAAAAGGCCGCGTCACTCGAGAATTTGAGGCATCCACGCTCGAGGAAGGCATTCTGTCCGCAGAATTGCTCTCGGGCGAAGGGGTGGTGATTGGTGATTAGCGATTAGTTTTGCGCCTCCGGCCATCTTGAGATGAACGGCACCTACCGGGCCATCTCGCGGGTCTTTAGTAATTGGTTTTCGGTTGGTTTGTACTCGAGCGGTCTGGCCCGATAGGCGAGCAGGCCCGGTAGGTGCGGCGAGGCCCGCTAGGTGCCGTTTTCGCCAAGACGCCGTTGTGCTCAAGACGTGCCGCTTAGACCAAGACAGCGCCCTAAATCAAACCGACCAAGAACCAAAAACCAAAAACCCGCCGGAGGCGCTCTGTTTCCAACCCTCCAACCCTCCCTCTCGAGCAACTCAAAAAGGCCCAAGCATGACCCTCACCCAACAACACCCTAAAACACCCTCGAGAGGGTCCTGGCGTTCGCTTTTCTCTAAACCCGAGTTTGTTACCCTGGCGCTCATCGTGCTGTTTTGCATTTTGGTCAGCCTGCTCAGCCCTCAATTTTTCACGGTTAAAACCCTGTTCGACACCCTGCGCTCGAGCGTAACGCTCGGCATCTTCGCGCTCGGCGTGCTGTTGGTGCTGGCGGCGGGCGGCATAGACGTGAGTTTCACCGCCATCGCGGCCTTTGCGCTGTACTCGACCACCAAGCTCACCACGGCGGTGTGGCCTGGTGCGCCCTTTCTGGTGATGGTGGCGGTGTCGCTGGTCATCGGTACCGTGCTGGGGCTGTTCAATGGCGCTTTCGTGTACCGCTTCAAGGTGCCCAGTCTGATTGTCACCATCGGCACCCAGTACCTTTACCGGGGCTTTCTGCTGGCTTTTATCGGCACCGCGCACATCATGAACGTTCCTGGGGGCATGGACGACTTCGCTCGAGTGAACCTGACCCGCTTTCAGACCCCGGACGGCATCAATGTCTCCTTGCCCATCACCTTTTTGTTTTTAGTCGGCGCGGCTTTGCTCACCCAGTACATCCTGAAAAATACCCTGCTGGGCCGCTCCATTTTCGCGGTGGGCGGCAGCGTGCCCATCGCCGAAAGATTGGGGATTCGGGTGAGCGCGGTGACGCTGTTCGTGTTTGGCTACGCGGGCCTGCTGGCCGGACTGGGCGGGATTTTGCACGCCACCCAGAACCGTCTGGCCAACCCGTTCGACTTGGTGGGTTCCGAACTCGATGTCATCGCGGCGGTGGTGCTGGGCGGCGCTCGAGTGACCGGAGGGCGCGGCACGGTGCTGGGTACCCTACTCGGCGTGGTGCTGATCGTGCTCATCAACAACAATCTGGTGCTGATGGGGGTCTCGAGCACCTGGCAGAAGCTGGTCATCGGCTCGATTATTCTGGTGGCCAGCGGCATCTTTGCGCGGCGCAAGGGGGGATGAGAGATTGGCGATGAGCAATGAGTTTTGCGCCTCCGGCTATCTTGAGCAGAACGGCACCTATCGGGCCTGCTCGCGGGTCGTTGGTTTTTAGTCATTGGTTGGTCTGCTCTCGAGCGCCCAAAATCAAACCGACCAAGAACCAACTACCAAAAACCCGCCGGAGGCGCTCTGTTTCCAACCCTCCAACCCTCCCCTCAAGCACAAATCAGGAGCCAACACACATGGTCAAGTTCGGCGCACACGCCTTCGTTTGGATTGGAGATTGGACCCTCGAGACGGGTAACGCCACCATTCATAAAGCGGCCCAGACGGGCTTCGACTTTCTCGAGATTCCACTACTCGACCCTCTTGATTTTGCCGCCGCCGAGCACCGCGCCGCGCTCGAGCACTTCGGTCTTGGCTCGAGCTGCTCACTCACCCTGCCCCGAGGCGCGCACATGCCCACCCAGCCGCAGGCGGCTAAAGATTTTTTGTTCCGGGTATTCGACCAGATGGAGATTCTAGGGTCGCGCTACCTGACCGGGTGCATCGGCTACGCGCTGGGGGTTCAGACTGGGGCCGCGCCCACCCCACTCGAGCGGGCGCAGGTGGCAGTCACGCTGCGTGAAGTGGCGCTCGAGGCCCACTCGAGGGGCATCACCCTGGCGCTCGAGGCCTGTAACCGCTACGAAACGTATATGTACAACGTGCTTGCAGACGCGCACAGTACCGTGCTCGAGACGGGTGCATCCAACCTTTTTGTCCATGCCGACACCTACCACATGAACATTGAAGAGGAGGGCTTTTACGCGCCATTGGTTTCAGTGGCTGATAAACTCGGCTACGTTCACATGTCCGAGAGTCACCGGGGGCTGGTGGGAACGGGCACTGTAAACTGGCCCGAGGTGTGGCGCGGACTCGAGGACGCGCACTTTACCGGGTCTCTAGTGCTCGAGTCCTTTGCGGCCATCAACCCCAAGTTGCAAGCCGCAACCTGCCTGTGGCGTCCAACCAATGTAGATTCGGACACCCTGGCGCGGGAGGGTCTCAAATTTCTGAAAGAGGGGGCCGCTCGAGCAGGGCTTTACAGCAGTTCCCGCTAACACTCCTACTTTTCCACTTTGCGCTCCCAGAGCAAAACACCCATAGCCTTTCCCATAGATATCTGGTCTGTTTCAGGTTTCTCAGGTGAGCGAGCAGGCCCGTTAGGTGCCGTTCTGCTCAAGACGCGGGCAAGCCCCACGGGGCGTGATGGCCCGATAGGCGAGCAGGCCCGTTAGGTCTCTGTTGGCGAAGTCGGTTTCAGTCTCGTCTAGCGGCGCTGTCCAGTCGTCGCGGGTCAGGCAGCGGGCAGGCCCGATAGGTGCCGCTTATCCCAAGACAGCGCCCGACCCCCTACCTAATATTTAAGTCAAAAAGGCCCAGTAGGGGCGGGGCGCTGCCCATACACTCCGACTTAATCAAACTGCGTGTCAGACAGTAGAACGCGCATGGTCCCCGTTCCTCCCCCGTGGCGGGGGAGGTTGGGAGGGGGTTTGAAGCTAAAGCCTCCCAGCGCCTTTCCACTCGAGTAATGTTCCGCCTGGAATCACCCCCCTCCACCTCCCCCCGCCACGGGGGGAGAGCAGATTCTTTGTACTGGACGGTCTTCCGAATTAGTCGGAGTGTATGGGCGCTGCCTCGCCCGAATCACCAAAATAAACGCCTTGAGTGGACAATAACAAAGGATTTTGACTTCGCCAACAGAGTCCGTTAGGTGCCGTTCTGCTCAAGACGTGCCGCTTATCCCAAGACGCCCGATAGGCCCGATAGCGGGTATGCCGAGAGGATTTCTCACTCACCGTCTCGCCGTGAGCGACCGCTGTCAACTCGAGAGGAAGGGCAAACTTTCCTAAACACACTCCAGCCCGGTGCTGCGGTTCAAGGGGAGGCTGGACATTAAGGGGGTGCTCGAGCGCCCGTCCCTACCGGATTCAAAAGAAAAGCGGGGTAAGCACTTCCTGCGCTGAGCGCGCCCTGTGGTGCGAGAGGACAAACTTTCAGGAAAGGTCTGTTTTGCGAAGGTGGCCCAGCAACTCCGCCTCGCTCTCCCCTATCAGTGCCCCGCCACGCTCGAGCAGCAGGTCTATCGCCACGCGGATCAGCGTGTTCTCGGTGATGCGCTCTTTGGTCTGGGTCTTGGCCCGTTGCAGTCCCCTCGCCAGCACGGTGAGCTGTTGATACTGCTCGTCACGCAGCCTCACCTCCTTGCGGGTGAGCTGTGCATAAAGTGGTCGAGAAGCCGACTCCAGTAACACTGTATCTTCCAAACTCTGTAAGTCTGTTTCTACGTTAATCTGTAAATTTGTATCTAACAAACCTTGTAAACTTGTATCCCTGGAAGTCAGGTTCTCTGTATCTTGCTGGCTTTGTAACTCTGCAAGGGGTGGGGTGGGGTCTGACCCCTCGAGCGCCTGCTTCCCCTCGCTTTGCAGAAAGTCCCCCAGTCCTTTTCGACGCTTCACCACTCGCGCATCACCTCCTCGGCGATGCGGTCATAGTCCAGTGACCCCTCCTTAGCGCCGCGATCTCTTGAGGCGTGGATCGGTATCCCGTCCTGTGCAGCGCGCTCGTGGGCCTTGTAAGCCCGCACAAAGGCGTGGAACGCGGGTACGCCCAGGGTGGTCAGGGTATTGAGGGCCTCGAGCGCTTCGCCCAGGGCGCGGGGGTCAACACGGGTCAGCAGCACCCGGTACCCCACTCCAGAAGGTTTGATGACCTTCATGACCGTCTCGAGGACCACGCTGAGGTTGAGAGCGGTGGGAGGCGTGGGAATCACTGCAAAGTCAGACGCCCGTACCACGGCGGCCAGCGCTTCACTCGAGAGCGCAGGTTGGATGTCCACCACCGCGCAGTCAAACCCCTCGATCTCGCGCATTCGGGAGAGCAGGGCAGGGTCGGTCTCCGTTACCACCTCCAGGGCCAGGTGGGGTGGGCCACGCTCCATCCACCACGTCGCGCTGGCCTGCGGGTCGGTATCCACGATCAGGGTCTTCTTGCCCGCTCGAGCCAGGCTCGAGGCCAGGTTCACACAGGTGGTGGTTTTTCCCACGCCCCCTTTTCCGTTGACCACCGCGATCAACTTCACAAGGCCCTCGTCCAAACCCAGTAGAGGCGGTCTTGACCGTGTTCGGGAAACGTTTTCGAGGGTGTTCGGCGCTTTTGACTGTGGGCATGAAGTCAACTTACCACATACAAAGTTTGAAAGAAACAAACTTTGAGGTTCACAAACTTTGAAAATCACTGATTCTGCAACTTACAGAGTTTGGTATTCTGGTACTTTCTGATTCTGTGGGTGAGTGTTCAAAGCATAACGTCCTCGCGCAGACGGGTGCGAACGCCCTCAAGGTGGCTTTCCATGAACCGTTTGCCCACCTGGGCTACCCGCTCCGGTACAGGGTGATCGGCTCAAGGTATCTGTCACTGGAGCGCGCCCCGGGGTTTTCAACTCGGCAGCGGTCAACTTGCCTCGCAGCAAGAAGCGCAGCCCCGGCACCTGATCCCACCGCTCGGACCGGGGAAGGGCGGCCACCCGCTCGAGTTCCAGGCCCATACGGGCAGGTGGTGACCTACCGCACCGGGCCTAATCCGGCGCGGCCATCCAGAAGGTCGAGTACCGGGTGAATATAAAGCATTTTTCACTATTCAAAAGCGCCACCTTCGCTGCGCTGTCTTGGGCAAGGCGGCACTGTCTTGGTGAGAACGGCACTGTCTTGAGCAGAACGGCACCTACCGGGCCTGCTCGCCTATCGGGCCTCACCGCCCCGTGGGGCCTGCCCGCGTCTTGGGCAAGGCGGCACTGTCTTGGTGAGAACGGCACCTATCGGGCCTCACCGCCCCGTGGGGCCTGCCCGCTGTGGTTGCTCCATGTCTTGGACAAAGCGGCGTCTTCTTGGTCAGAACAGCGCCTATGAGGACGCTTGACCGCTTGGCGAAAACGGCACCTTCCGGGCCTCGCCGCACCTGTCGGGCGTCTTGGTCTGAACGGCACGTCTTGAGCAGAACGGCACTGTCTTGGACAAAGCGGCACCTATCGGGCCTGTCCGCCTTCCGGGCCTGCTCGCCTTTCGGGCCAGACCGCCTGTCCGCTTTCGTGAAAAATGCTTTGCTGTTGCCACTCGCTCTGCTCGGAAGTATTGAGCAAAATCGGCTCAATACTTCCGCAAAATGCTTTAGGGGGCCACACGGTAGGTCAGGTAATTGCGCGCTATGTAGACGATGCAAAGCTTCATGTCCTCGAGCGACTGGCCAAGCAAAAATGCCAGGGTGCTGGAGAAATCGGGGATGCTGCGCGAGTAGGAGAGAGGAGCTTTCGCCTCGAGCGAAGGGGACCCGAGACCCAAATGAACGCTGCTCGAGCAAAGGTAAGCACCCCCGAGTTTCTGGTGGAGCGCGACGCCGAGCCGAGGGTCAGGCTCGAGGAAGTGCGGCTCAGGATCAAGGAACTCTAGGGTGAATAGACCCGTCTGGTTGTGGACTTCACGAGTAGCCAGACCGTGCTGGAGAAGCGTGCTCGAGCGCTCGAGGGCTAGGCGGTGGGGGTGGACCTTCTGCTCGAGCGAGTGCTAGAAAAGCAGCTTGTGCAGTCCCCGTTCACTGGGGCGGTGGGCGACGTTAGTTTCGGCATTGCCACTCAGGTGTGCATGTCTATTGAAGTGGTCATAATTTCGCGGGAGCCGTAAACTCGTATTTGTCTTGGCGAAAACGGCAAGGCAGTGGGCCTGCCCGCGTCTTTTTGGTCAAAACAGCTTTCAACCGGACGCTTGACTGCTTGGCGAGAACGGCACGTCTTGGGATGAGCGGCACCTATCGGGCCATGACCGTCAAGCCTTCCCTATTCATGTGCAGCAAACCAAGCCCACCACGACCCCCACCGAGAACCGCACCGAGCAGTACAACGCTCAACTCTCGAGCGTGCTGACCGACTTACCCACCAAGTTTAAAGCCGCCCTGCGTGCAGTGGTAGGCGATGGTCAATACGCCAAGAAATGCTTTTGGGCCAAGACAGTGCCGCTTTGTCCAAGACATGGAATTTGTGTTCCGCGATGCCAAACGATATGCGGGGCTGACCACCTGCCAAATGCGGAGTTCGCGCGCGCTGCATAATCACAGGAACGTTGCCCTGCTTACGGTGAGTCTGGTGCACACACAAGCGTTGCAGGGGTTAGAACGGGGACAGTCTCTGGTGTTCGGCATAGAAGACGCCAAACGACGGGCCTATAACGCCTTGTATACCCAGCACCTTTTAAGCCATCTGGGCCTGCAAGCCCGTTTCGATGAAATTGCCTATACACCCTCTGGACCGCTGGATTTCGGCCTTAAAGCGGCCTAAAACTTACCGGACCATTGATCACACTGTCTGCAAGCCTCGCTCGAGCGCGAATTGGGGCAGCCACTGCGCCTGGGCTTGTAAAAGTTCGTCGGTCATGGCCCGAATTCTCTCCAGGCTCAGCAGCGCAGCCGTGAGCGGGTCGAGCATCAGGGCGTGGTAGACGTGCTCGAGCTTGCCAGTCAGGGCCGCCTGAACCGCCAGTTCCTGCACGCTAGCGTTGCTGCGGTTGAGTGCCGCCAGTTGCGGTGGCAGCTTGCCGATATGGGTGGGCTGCACCCCGCTGGCGTCCACCAGACACGGCAGCTCCACGCAGCACTCATACGGAAGGTTCTCGATGAGGCCCCGGTTGGGCACGTTGCCATAAATCACCGTGGGAGGGCCGCCCTGCATGGCCACGACGATGCGCGCCCCGTACTCGAGGCTGGGGGTCAGCTCGGCTTTGAGGCTCCCTAAGAGCGCCGCATGGTCGTCGCCCTCGTGCAGGGTGCAAATATCGAGGTAGTCCCAGCGCTGCGGAATGAACTCGAGCGTTTCGGTGGGCGACTTGCGAAAGTAGGGCAGGTACTCGCTGGCGTGGTGGCTCGACTCGGTGTGAAAGTACCCGAAAGCGTGCATCAGCGAGGTTCGCACCCGCTCCTGACCGCCCTCGTAGTCGGTGAAGCCCTGCGCTTTCTCGGTGTGGTCACCGCTGTCGGCCAGGGTCCAGCCCTGCGCCCTGCCCTCGAGGTGGGTCTGCACCATTTCGCGGCGCAGGCGGGGATAGAGGTCCTCGAGCGAACCGTCGGGGTGACGCCGCCTGAACTCGAGCAGCCACGCCTGATGGTTGAGACCCGCCGAGCGAAACACGATTTGCTCATAAGGCATCCCCAGAGCGCGGGCCAGCATGTGGGTGGTGTTCTGCACACTGTGGCACAGCCCCACGGTTTTAATCCCCAGGCTCGAGAGATACCAACAGCTCATGGCCATCGGGTTGGCATAGTTGACGAGCAGCGCGTCCGGGCACAGCTCGAGCATGTCCTGGGTAATTTTTTTATACTCTGGCGCACTACGTAAAAAGCGCATGATGCCGCCCGGTCCCAGGGTGTCGCCCACCGCCTGGTCTACCCCGTAGCGGGCCGGGATTTGCTTATCGATGCGGTAAGCCTCGAGTCCGCCCACCTGAAAGGTGATAATCACGAAATCGGCATTCTCGAGCGCTTCGCGGCGACTCAGCGTGGCTTTGAATCGGGTGGGCAGGCGGTGGTGCGCCGCAAGTTCGAGCGCGGCATGGTGGGTGCGCTCGAGCCGCTCGGGGTCTATATCCATCAGGGTGATGCGGCTGTTTTGCAGCGTGGGAAAGCTGAGCAGGTCTCCAATCAGGCGCAGGGGAAACATCCAGCCCCCGGCCCCGATGATGCTGATGTTTGCCATGTGCCATCCTTTGGTGAGTCGCGCCCTCGAGCGAGTCAGAAGGGGGTGCATCTTTTGAGCGGTGTTGCGTGGGTTCCCGCTAACATTGCAGCTTTTCCGCTAGCTCCAAAGCTTCCATTTCCGCGAGAACCCACGCCCGTTTCCATTCGCTTCGCGTCTTGGTCTGAACGGCACCTTCCGGGCCAGACCGCTCACTCTGAAGGTCCAAAAAGCCGAACCTTCAGGGGAAAGCTTTATACTGCCGAGTACCCCAAAGTAGCCTTCTCCCCTCGAGGACACAATTCAAGATATGGCTGAAGAACTGCACGAAATGCCAGAATCATCCCCAACGCCTCCCCTCAACGACCCCGGTTCCGAGTGGGCACCGCTGGTCATTCCCGGCCTACCGCTGCTGGCCGCCGGACAGCACCGCGCCCCCAAGGGCCAGGATTTCCCGCTGCACTACCACCGCTCCCTGGAACTGGTGGTGTACCGCGCCGGACACATCGTGTGCCGGGTATTGGGCGCGTCGGGTCAGGAGCAGCAGCTCGAGACCTTTCCCGGCTGCGTCATAGTGATGCCCGCTGGCACGGTTCACGGCGACGTGGCCCGCAGCGCCTATCAGCACGACTACCTTCAGCTCGAGCCGCTCAGCTTTCCGCAATTTAACGAACCTGCGCTTTACCGCGATACCCCCGACCACCGCCTCGAGCGCCTGGTGGCCGATTTGGTGGCCGAGTGGCACGGCGCGCAGCGTGGGTGCGAAACGATGGTGCGCCTGCTGCTCGAGCAACTCACAATCACCCTCGAGCGGGTTTCACTCGAGACGGTGCCCGACCAGGCCGAGCGCATGGTGCGCCGCTTTGAGGGGGCGCTCGAGGAACGTTACGCCGAAAATCCCAGCATTCGCGCCCTGGCCGGAGAACTGGGAATGGGATACTCGAGCCTGCGCGAACAGTTTTCAAAACGGCGCGGTTACTCGCCCAAAACTTTTCTCAAGACGGTGCGGGTGCGCCGCGCCCTGGAACTCATCGGCAGCAGTTCGCTCACGCTCGAGGAGGTGGCTTCGGTCAGCGGCTTTGACTCGGCTTCACACCTGTGGCGCGACATCAAGCAGGCCACCGGGCAAACGCCGGGAGATTTCAGACATCCGGGGGTGGAAAGGTAGTCAGACGCGAGACATCAGATTTCAGAGGTCAGATTTTAGCTCTGTGATTTCGATACGGTTTTTTCTGCCTTCTGCTTTTCGCCTTCTGCCCTCCACTTTCTGAAGTCTGCCATCTGTCGTCTACCTTCTGGCATTTCTTGCATCCCCCTGGGCAGCTCCTGCATTGCTCTTTGCTCAAAAGCGGGGCCATAATGCGTGCAGTCCATCAATTCATCCGAGCCGCTCGAGCGCTCCAAAGCTTTACATGATTTTGTGTGCTCGAGCGGTTCAGAACCTCCCAGTGGGGCCTCACAGGAGACGCCATGAAAACTACTCGCGCGCTCGGTCTCAGCCTCACCCTTCTGCTCAGCGTTTCGCAGGCCCAGACCAAGAAAACCCTCACCATCGCGGCCTGGGCCGGAAACGACAAGCTGATTCAGTCGGTGCTGCCCGGATTTCTCAAGACCCATCCCGACCTCGAGGTCAAGGTGGTCGGGGGCCTGGGGTACGGCGACTATCACCCAGCGCTCAACAACCGCCTGCAAAGCGGCAACGCCGAGGACGTGGTGTCACTGGGCGGTCCGTTCGTGGTGGGCTACGCCAACGGTAACTTTTTCGAGGACCTGTCCAAAGCGCCCTACAACGCCGGAGCGAGCTTTCAGCGGCAGTTTGTGAAGTCGCAGGTAGCGGTGGCTATGGGAACGCGGGGTAATTTCATCGCTATACCCAACGACGCGCCCCCGAACGTGATGTTCTACCGACGCGACGTGCTCAAAAAAGCGGGCGTGACCCCCGCGCAGCTCAGCTCGAGCTGGGAGGGTTACATCGCTGCCGGAAAGAAGCTCAAGGCGCAGGGCGTGTTCATCACCAACGGGGCCGCCGACGTGGCCAGCACCGCCTGGACCGTCAACATCCCCAGCGGCGAGGGGGTCTACTTCGACAAGGACGGTAAATCCCTGGTGGACAACGCCCGTTTCGTAAGGGCCTTCACCCTGGCCAAGCAGACTCGAGACGCGGGCCTGGACAGCAAAATCGGTGGCTGGACCCCCGAGTGGTACGACGCCTTCAAGAAGGGGAAGGTGGCCACCATCGTGGTGGGAAGTTGGTTCGAGAACATCCTCACCGACCAGATTGACAAGGACGGGGCGAGCAACTGGGGCGTGGCGCTGCCCCCCGAGAAGAGCAACAGCGTGGGCGGCGGCGCGTTCTTCGCCATTCCGGCCAGCAGCAAGAACAAAGCCGAAGCCTGGGACCTGATTCGTTACCTCACCGTCAACACCAAAACCCAGGCTGAGGTGTTCAAGCAGTCGGGCAACTTTCCGGCCAATCTGAGCGCGCTGCGCGAACCCATCTTCAAGGAAGCCAGCGCCTTTTTTGGGGGTCAGCAGGTGCGCCAGACCTACGCCCTGGCCGCCCGCAACATGTCGGCGGCGCTGCCCAACAAGAACTACGCCCTGGCCGAAACCATCGTGGGCGACCAGCTTACCCAGGTGCTCGAGCAGGGCAAGGACATCAAGACCGCGCTGAGCGAGGCTAAAGCCCTCATCGAGCGCCGCACCAGCCGCTGAACCCTGGTATAAACACTCGAGGGCCTTTCCCAGGCCCTCGAGCACTCATTTCTCGCACCGCACACAGCTTAACCTTCTCGAGGGACCCCATGACCCAAGCCCCAGTGCAATTCCAGGCGCGCCCTCTGTCCTCGAGCACTCGAGCGCGGAGACTGGCCTCCTACCTGTTCATCAGCCCCTTTTTCATCTTTTTTCTGGTCTTCGCACTGTTTCCCACGCTCTTTAGTTTCTACCTGTCCTTTCAAAAGTGGCGGCAAACCTCGGGCCTGGGGGAGATGAAGTTCAGCGGACTCGAGAACTACCACTTCACCCTGTTTTCCGACCCGTGGTTCTGGAAGGCGGTGGGCAATACCCTGATTCTGGGAGTTTACGGGCTGCTACTTCAACCCATCGCGCTCGTACTCGCCTTCGCCATTTTGGTGGGCCTGAAGCGCTTTCGCTCACTGGTCACGGCGCTCTACTTTCTGCCCTACATCACCTCCACCGTGGCGGTGGCGCTGATTTTCACGGTGGTCTACTCCAAGAACACCGGCCTGCTCAACGCCTTTCTAAGCACCCTGCACGGTCTTCCCCTGGTCGGGGGCCTGTTTCCCAACGGTGGGGTGGACTGGCTGGGCGACCCCAACACCGTCAAACCCGCCATCGCGCTGGTGGTACTGTGGCGCTATTTGGGCTGGAACGTGCTGCTGCACCTGTCCCGGATGCAGGCCATCCCCCAGGACCTCTACGACGCGGCCAAGATAGACGGGGCCAGCACCGGGCAGCAGTTTCGCTTCGTCACCCTGCCGCAACTGATGCCGATGCTGTTTCTGACCGTCAGCCTGACCATCATCGGGCAGATGCAACTCTTCGACGAACCCTACGTACTCGTCGGCGGCGAGGGCGGATGGGCGCAGGCGGGTCTGACCGTGGCCACCTACCTCTACACCACCGCCTTCAAGTTCGGAGACGCGGGCACGGCGGCGGCGATGGGCTGGATTCTGTTCGCGGGTATTCTGGCCCTCAGTACACTCAACAACCGAATTTTTGGCGCGCAGGGCCGCGCCAGGGGAGAGTGAAGCGTGGCGGTCAAGACGCTGTCCACACGGACCACGCCTCGAGCACGCCCCCCTCGAGTCTCGAGCGGCCTGCTCATCGGCTACTTACTAATTGCGCTGGGTGCGCTGTTCTGTCTGGCTCCCTTTTACCTGATGATGGTCTACGCCACCCACACCGCCGCCGAAATCTATTCGGTGCCCAGTCCGGTGGGCATCGGCACCGCGCTGGGCGAGAATTTAGCGCACCTGCTCGAGACGGTTCCCTTCTGGCGCAACCTGTGGAACAGTTTGTATATCGCGCTGCTCAGCACCGCCGCCACGCTGTTCTTTTGCTCACTGGCCGGATTCGCCTTCGCCATGTACGAGTTTCGCTTCCGCGAGGCGCTGTTCTCGGGGGTGCTGGCCACCATGCTCATCCCCGGTTTTCTCAATCTGGTGCCCTTTTACCTGATGATGAACGCCTTTGGCTGGCTCAACAAGCCACTCGCACTGTGGCTGCCAGGGGCGGCCAGCGCCTTCGGCATCTTTCTGATGCGCCAGCACATCGGCTCGACCCTGCCTAAAGAGCTGCTCGAGGCCGCCCGCATAGACGGCTGCACCGAGTTCGGGCTGTACTGGAGAATAGCCTTGCCGCTCTCGAGGCCCGCGCTGGGCACGCTGGGGCTGGTATCCTTCGTGGGGGCCTGGAACAACTTTCAGGGCGCGCTGGTGGTGATGCAGGATAAAAATACCGCCACGGTACAACTGGCTTTAGGCAACCTCAAGGGGGCCTACAACACCGACTGGGGCGCGTTGTTCGCCGGAAGCGCCCTGGCGGTGATTCCACTCCTGCTGCTCTTCGCGGTGTTTTCTCGTCAGCTCATCGAGGGCCTCACCGCAGGCTCGGTGAAGGGGTGAGGAGCGTAGAAGTTGGAGACTCGAGAATGGGGCCACTAATGGCCATGTCTGTGGGATAAGGATTCCGCACCCGGCAGGCAGTCATGACGGCGGAGCGGATACGCATGGACACATAACCCTCGAGCTCGAGCACGAGCACCTTCACCCTTCCAGCCAGAGCGC
>Ga0209100_1000541_pt1 | contig 31902 bp, 23 predicted proteins | sample lystaG_FD_185480 | JGI IMG/M metagenome (GOLD analysis project Ga0209100, IMG submission 185480) | Glacier valley bacterial and archeal communities from Borup Fiord, Nunavut, Canada, to study Microbial Dark Matter (Phase II) -... | ecosystem: Environmental > Aquatic > Freshwater > Ice > Glacier ... | reverse complement strand
GCGACGCTGATCCGGCTTGGGACATGGAAATGATTCGGTTGCCATCTCCTATTGCTTTGAGTATCGCTCGACCGAATGACGTGTAGGTCAGCCCGTCGATCTGAGTGGTGGAGCATCCGTTCAAGGTGCCATCGGAGTTGCCATCGGCATAAAACGAAACGATTGCTTTCGGTGCGATACCGGCCACTGCGCCCGTACCCGTGCCGTTACCCACCAGTAAGGCAGTCACATCCGACCCGTGAACCGAACCTCTGTTCGCGGTGGTGGTGTCGGCGGGGGTGATGTTGTTGCAGAACGACGTCGGATAGATCTTCAGGTTCGCACCCTGGAACACCGGCAGTGAGGAGTTGATCTGCCCGTCGATGACGGCAATCTTGATTCCGGCACCGGTCCACCCGGCCGCTTGCGCGCCCGCCACGTCATACTTCGCGTACCACCAGTTCGAGCCCGCTGTCTCAGCCGATGCGGACAGGGCTGGCATCAACGCCATCCCGAACGCGACCACCGCGGCAAGCGTTGACACTGCGGTGCGGCGGGCGTGCGTGTTTCGGTTGCCGATCATGTGTTCGGTCCTGACAGTTGCGTAGCGGGGGTGGGTATATCCACATCATCCACGACAACCGGCCCGGCCCTGCATTGGCCCTGCCCCCAGTTGGTGGAAACGGGGTCAAGGCCATTACCGAGAGGTGAACGCTCCGACAGTTCAAAATGCGACCCAAACTGGTCGGGCGTAGAAGAGGTCCGGTCACGTCACTGAACCCGCAAAGCCAAAGGCCCGGAGTTACCTCCGAGGTGTCTCGTATGAGGTTCGGCTTGCGGGCGGTGCCAAGTGCTGGGCCAGCCCGACCAGCGCAAGCACCCGACCTTCCGGCCATACGGGGCACTCCTGGCTCCTGGCTCTTGGCGGGCTGGCGGGGAGAACGAGGCTCAGAGCCCGTTGGGGACCGCCGAAACGTACCCTCTCCGCGTAGTGTGCACAGCATGGATCGGTTCGAGGCGGAAGTACTGACGCACCTGCTGGTGGTGGCCGATGCTGCAGTCAGTCGTGACTGGTATGTCGATGTCCTGGGCGCCTCGGTGTTCGGAGAGTCTGGCGGCACATCGGTAGTGCTGGATCTCATGGGGAACTGGCTGCTGCTCGTTACCGGAGGCGAGCCAACGCCGGACAAGCCGACCGTTACCCTGGCGGTGCCCGACGATCCCGATCGGGTCAGCGCGGAGATCACCTTTCGGGTGGGCGACTGTCAGCGCTCCTTCGAGTTCCTCAGCATGCGAGGGGCCGAGTTCCTGACCACGCCACTCGATCACGGTGGTGAGATCCGGGCTTTCTTTCGCGACCTGGACGGTCATCTCTTCGAGATCTCCGAGCGGACCTGAACCGCGACCCGCTCCTGCGCCACGGGTGATGCCCGCCGCCGACCCGAGACGCGCCGGGGCGAACCCGCGGAAGCGTCATTCCCATCGATTCGGTGATGGATGACTTCCAAGTTCATCCCGCTGAAATCGCATGGTTGGAGAGTCCCGTGTTGGTGTCATGTTGGTGAACAGTCAGATCGCACCGGAATCAGCAAGCACTAACCAGACTGAAATCCCCGTGATTGCTATGGTCTAGTCCGGTCCAGTCCGGTCCAATCTAAGCCCGAGCACGTTTACACCGTGGATGTCATCGGTTCGAGCCCGGTAGGGCCCACCACGTAAAGCGCAGGTCGGAGGATATCTGGTCAGGCCTTCGGGACTGGCAAGTCCGGCCGAAAAGGCCCGCGGGTCGGTGAGGCGTTGGTGAAGCTTCATTTGCTCCTCGGAGGGATAATAAAAGAGCTCCGATTGCTCGAGGGTCTTTTATCGCTGCATCAGTCTGCTGCGCCAAGGATGTCTGTCACGGTGGCGTAGGGGTTTCTTCGTTACGGCGGAGCTTATCCAGAGCCGCAATGTTCGCATCGATGCCGAGCCACCCCGCAGAGACCGGATGCGTGACGGGACTCGTGCTGACGCCAAGCCAGACTGAGACAGTTTTCACGTCGAGACCGGCCGCAATCTATTGCGTCGCCGTAGTACGGCGGACGTCGTGAACTCGGCGGTCGGTGAGGGACTCCCATTTCACCGCGCGCTTCAGATTTGCGGAGCTGAGCTGTCTCCCTCGTGGCGAGCGGATGAGATAGTAATCGCGCATCACACCAGCAGAGTGCTTTTGGGCAAGTTCCTGCGCTCGGTCGTCAAAGGGACCACCCGCGGTTGAGGAAGAACCAGATGTCGTAGCTTCAGTTCTCTCTGCGACCGACATCCGACATCCGACATCCGACATCCGACACCATAACCGTTTCGCTCGCTATGCGGTCTCGCCGTTCTCACTAACGGGTTCGATGCGCCCATGAGTAAGCCGGTGCGGTTTCGGGCAGTCCAGCGAAGACTGATGACCACGCGAGTTCATAACGAGCGGGGGGAGAGCTCCCCTGAATGCAAGCTCGCATCGAGTTTTGCGAACTCACGCGTGACCCGTAAAACGGATTCCGCATCGCCGTGAGTCTCGACGGAGTCATACAGATTGACGAACGTCGCAGTGACCGTGCGGGAGCGAGCCTCGAAGGACGCCGTGCGCCGTGCGGTGAGGCAGTGAACGCCGAAATAACCGACGACCAAGCCAATGAGGAGCGGTGTCGGTGAGATCCCCCGGCCGAATACTGTCAGGGCGACGAGCGCGATGATGGCTCCAAGAACCGGCCAATCCCGGTGTGCGGTGAGTGCGCGGCGTTCCGGCCCGTTTGTGCCGGGGGGATAAACACACACCCGATGCCGAACGAGTGTGCCGCGGCTGGGGGGGTGTGACATCCACCCTTCCCTACCGGTATCCACCCTGGCTCATTCGCCTCACAGCATCCCTCAGGCGCAAGCGCAGTCCGCGCGGTGTGCGTTTCATTCTGATTCCTGATCCGGTACGAAGCGATAGCCCATGCCGAGTTCGGTGATCAGATAGCGGGGGCGAGATGGAACGGGCTCGAGCTTCTTGCGCAACTGGGCCAGGTACAGCCGCAGGTATCCGGTGTCCCTGGTGTGGTTCGGACCCCAGACCTGGGTGAGCATCGCCTCCCGGGTGACAAGCTTTCCCACATTTTGGATGAGGAGTTCAAGAATGCGCCACTCAGTGGGGGTGAGGCGAATGACCTCGCGCGAGCCGCCGTGGGCACGGATCACGGACTTCGCGGAGAAGTCGACGGATATCTGCCCGAAGCAGAAAATCGGCTCATCTTCCGCAGCCGGCACCCGCCGGGTTAAGGCACGGATGCGCGCTAGAAGCTCGTCGATCGAAAACGGCTTGGTCACGTAGTCATCGGCCCCAGCGTCGAGGGCCTCAACTTTGTCGGCGGCGTCAGTTCGGCCGGAGACGACGAGGATGGGCACAGACGTCCACCCGCGCAAGCCCTGAATAACTTCGAGGCCAGTCAATTGCGGCATCCCGAGGTCGAGCATCACGAGGTCGGGATGCTCTGTGATGACCAGGTTGAGCGCCTCGATGCCGTTCTGGGCCGTCACAATCTCATACCCCCGTGCACCCAGCGTGATCCGGAGCGCCCGGACGGTCTGTGGGTCATCGTCAGCGACCAGAATCTTCATCGATTGACTTTCACGGCAGTGCCTCTGCGGGCAGCGGTTGCGGGCCCCCGGGCACGGCAGGGAGCGATATCACCATAGTGAGACCGCCACCAGGGGTGTCGTCCGCTTCGAGCGTGCCTCCCATTCCCTCCACGAATCCTTTGGACAGCGCGAGGCCGAGACCAAGACCGGTGAAGTTGTCGGTATCGCCCAGACGCTGGAATGGCACAAAGATATCGTCTCGGCGATCACTGGCGACGCCTGGCCCGGAATCGACGACTCGGATCTCAACCGTGCCACCGAACAGGCTGGCCGACACGCGCACGGGATGGTCGAGCGGGGAGAACTGTCGAGCGTTCTCAAGAAGATTGACGAGCACCCGTTGAAGCAAGCCCGGATCGGCCAGGATAAACGGTAAATCATCTGCCACAGCGAGCTCGACATCGGCCGGTCCCAGGCCAAGTTCATCGAGGGCCGGGAGGACGACTTCGGCGATTCCCAATGGGCTGCAGGAGACCGCTAGCGCCCCTGCCTGGACTCTTGAAACGTCGAGGAGGTTCGTAATCAATCCGGAGAGTGTCAACAGGCTTTCCTCTGCAGTGGCGAGGAGCTCCTCCCGGTCTCCCGGCGACCAGTCGACATCCGGGGTGCGAAGGCCTGAGACTGCTGCCGTCGCGGCGGTCAGTGGCCTGCGAAGGTCGTGACCAACCGCCGCCAGCAGCGCGCTTCGCATTCGGTCTGTCTCGGCCAGCGGTCCGACCTCGCCGGCAGCCTTCGACAGGGCGTTGTGTTCGAGGGCCGCGTCGATCTGAGTGGCGATTACCCCCAGGAGTCGACGCTCGGATGCTCTTAGGTCTGGGCCGTGAAGCTCGAGCGAGCCACGCTCCCCAGTGGGTACGACGGTTATCTGGTCGGCTTCGGTCGACTCCCCGGACGAGTAGAGGATCTCGCTGTCGTGCACCAACCGCACTTCGCGCATCGAGAAAGCCTCTCTAGTTCGGGTAACCAGTGCCTGCACGGCATCCTGGCCACGCAGCACACTTCCGGCGATGGTGGCCAGCAGCTCCGACTCTGCAGCGGCGCGAAGCGCTGTCCGGGATCGCCGGGCAGCCTGGTCTACGACGTAGCTGACCAACAGGGCGTTGACGACGTAAAGCCCGAGGGCCAACAGATGGGCGGGCTTGGCTACGGTGACGGTATAGATCGGAGGCACAAAGTAGTAGTCGAGGGTTAGCCCGGACAGCAGCGCGGCGAAAACGGCTGGCCAGATTCCCCCGACCAGGGCGACCACGACGACGAGCAGTTGGAACCCGAGCACGTCGCTGGTGATCGAGTCATCCGATCTGAAAGCGACAAGGAGAAGCGTGACGAGTGGGCCACCGACCAAGGCGAGGACAAAGCCCGCGATTCGCCGTTTGAGGGTCACACCTCCCACGAAACGAGGAAGAGTGAAACGGCCTCCCGCTGCAGCGTGGGTGACCATGTGGACGTCGATGACACCGGATTCGCGCACCACCGTCGCGCCGATGCCAGCGCCGGTGAGGGCGGCGGTGAGCCGACTCCGTCGGCTCACACCGATCACGAGTTGGGTCGCGTTGAGCGCCTTCGCAAAGTCAACCAAGGCGCGTGGGATATCGTCCCCGATCACTTGATGGTAGGTGCCGCCAAGTTTCTCGACAAGGGAGCGCTGCACGGACAGGGCTCCCGGATGGGTTTCGCTCAGGCCGTCCTGCCCACTCACATGAACGACGATCAGCTCGCCCCCAGCTGAACGGGCGGCGATACGGGCACCGCGTCGGATCAGGGTTTCACCTTCTGGCCCACCGGTGAGCGCAACCACAACCCGCTCCCGTGCCTCCCACTTCGCATCGATCTTGTGCTCGGCGCGGTAAGCCTTGAGCGCACTGTCAACCTCGTCTGCGAGCCACAGCAACGCCAGTTCCCGCAATGCTGTGAGGTTCCCCAAACGAAAGTAGTTCGAAAGCGCCGCATCGATGCGGGTTGCCGGGTAGACAAGCCCCTCGGCAAGTCGATCGCGCAAAGCCTGCGGTGCGAGGTCGACGACCTCGATCTGGTCTGCCGTTCGCAGAACCTGGTCCGGCACGGTCTCTCGCTGGGGGGCACCAGTGATCTGTTCCACCACGTCGCTGAGAGATTCGATGTGCTGCACGTTGACGGTCGACATCACGCTGATGCCCGCGTCGAGCAGCGTCTGCACGTCCTGCCATCGCTTCTCGTGTGTTGACCCGGGTGCGTTGGTATGAGCAAGTTCGTCGACCAGAGCGATATCGGGGTGGCGAGCGAGCACAGCGTCGAGGTCCATCTCGGAAAGCTGGACGCCGCGATGCTCGGTGAGTCGCCGCGGGATCACCTCGAGCGATCCCAGCATCCCCGCCGTCGCGGCACGGTCATGGGTCTCGACGACCGCGATGACTACGTCTTTGCCCTCACCGAGGAGACGTGCGCCTTCCTCGAGCATCGTGTAGGTCTTACCGACACCGGGAGCAGCACCAAGCAGGACCCGAAATCGCCCCCTCTTCACCGGTCTCAGCCCTTCAGTGACGCGAGCGCGATGTTCAGGTCGACCACATTGACCCGCGGCTCACCGAGGTAGCCGAGATCCGGTAACTGTATCTTGCTCTCGACGAGAGATTTGACTGCCGACTCCGACAGATTCCGCGCCCCCGCGACCCTAGTCACCTGTTCGAGTGCATATTCCGGGCTGATGTGCGGGTCGAGGCCGGACGCTGAGCCTGTGAGAGCGTCAGCTGGGATGCTGCTCGGTGAGACTCCATCGAGCTTGGCGATTGCTGCCTTTCGCTCCTTGACCGCCTTGATCAGGTCGGCGTTTTCGGGGCCGTAGTTGCTCCCGCCTGAGGCCGAAGCATCGTAGCCGGTGCCGGCCGCGGAGGGACGTGACTGGAACCACTCCGGCAGCGCGTTCCCCTTCTTGTCGGTGAAGCTCTGGCCGATCAGAGCAGAGCCGACGACTTTGCCCCCGACTGTAATCAATGATCCGTTCGACTGCCAGGGCAGGACGAGCTGACCGATCCCGGTGAGTATCGCGGTGTAGCCGACGCCGAGTACGACGGTGAAGATCAGCATTGCCCGGATTGCGACCCAGTATTGGCGAACTGTTGTTCGTGAAGAACTCATGATTCTGTCCTTTCGAGTTCGTGGTTCAGAAGCCAGGAATGAGGGTGACGATAAGGTCGACCAGCTTGATCCCGACAAACGGAGCGACGACACCTCCAACACCGTAGATGAGGATGTTGCGAGTGAGGATTCTGGAAGCCGAGAGCGCACGATAGCTCACGCCGCGAAGCGCAAGGGGAATCAGGATGACGATGATGACGGCGTTGAAGATGATCGCCGACAAAATCGCGGATGCCGGGGAGTGCAACTGCATGATGTTGAGTATCGCTAGCCCAGGAAATACTCCAGCGAACATCGCGGGGATGATCGCGAAGTACTTGGCCACGTCATTCGCAATCGAGAACGTGGTCAGAGCACCACGGGTGATCAGCAGCTGCTTGCCGATGCGCACGATATCGATGAGCTTGGTCGGGTCGGAGTCGAGGTCGACCATGTTGCCGGCCTCCTTCGCAGCCGAGGTTCCGGTATTCATCGCAACTCCGACATCCGCCTGGGCAAGCGCCGGAGCATCGTTCGTGCCATCACCGGTCATCGCAACCAGGTTGCCGCCCTCCTGCTCACGCCGAATCAACGCAAGCTTGTCCTCCGGGGTGGCCTCAGCAAGGTAGTCATCAACGCCAGCCTCGCCAGCAATCGCCTTGGCTGTGAGCGGGTTGTCTCCAGTAATCATCACAGTGCGGATACCCATCATCCGTAGCTCAGCAAAACGCTCTCTCAGCCCCTCCTTGACGATGTCCTTGAGGTACACAACCCCGAGCACCCGTGATACGCCGGTGGCGGATTTCGTTGCCACCACAAGCGGTGTCCCGCCAAGATTTGAGATTCGTTCGACCGCACCTTCCAGTTCTGCTCGTTCGCTATTCGCTATTTGCCCGGACTGGTCGACCCAGGCGATGACCATCGAGCCGGCACCTTTACGAATCTGGGATCCGTCGATTCGATCGAGACCACTCATGCGCGTCTGTGCCGTGAAGGGCACAATCTCACCCGCTACTGCCACGTCGGCCTTGAAGCCGTGGAGCTTAGCGAGGTCGACGATGGACTTGCCCTCGGGCGTCGGGTCGCTGAGCGACGAAACTGCGGCGGCCTCGATCAGCTCTGCAGCCGGCACACCCCCCATCGGGGTGAACTCTGCCGCCTGCCGGTTGCCGTAAGTGATCGTGCCCGTCTTATCCAGCAGCAGGGTTGTGACGTCCCCCGCGGCTTCGACCGCACGACCCGACATTGCCAGCACGTTGCGCTGCACAAGTCGGTCCATGCCGGCGATTCCGATTGCCGAGAGCAGGGCACCGATCGTGGTGGGGATCAGACAGACCAGCAACGCGATGAGCACCGGAATACTGACTGCGGCGGAGGAGTACCCCGCAATCGGGTTGAGGGTGAGGGCTACGACCACGAAGACGATGGTCAAGCTGGCAAGAAGGATATTCAGGGCGATCTCGTTGGGGGTCTTCTGGCGGGATGCGCCCTCGACCAGCTTGATCATCCGGTCGACGAAAGTCTCGCCGGGTTTACTGGTGATGCGCACGACCACACGATCGGAGAGCACTCGTGTGCCACCGGTGACGGCGCTGCGGTCTCCGCCGGACTCACGGATGACCGGGGCTGACTCGCCCGTGATCGCGGACTCGTCGACGGAGGCGATGCCCCAGATGATGTCGCCGTCACCGGGCACGAGCTCCCCCGCAACGACAACCACAATGTCACCGAGGGTCAAATCTGCCGAGGACACGACGGTGGTCGCCGCAACTTCGGCCGCGGCATCCGCCTTCTCATCGTAGGAAACGACCCTGTTCGCTAGCGTGCTCGTTCGAGTCGCCCGCAAGCTCTCCGCCTGCGCTTTGCCGCGGCCTTCGGCCACTGATTCTGCGAGGTTGGCAAAGATGACTGTGAGCCACAACCAGATGGCAATTCCGATGGTGAAGGATGCCGGCACGATGCTGCCACCGGACTTCGCGGGCCCACCGAGAAATGGTTCCGCGATGGCGATAGTTGTCGTGTAGGCCGCACCGATCTCCACGATGAACATCACTGGGTTGTGCCACATGAGTCGAGGATCGAGCTTTCGAAATGCCCCAGGAAGTGCCGCGACCAGTTGCGTGGCGGAGAAAGCGCTTTGCTTCTGTGCCGGTTTTACCGAGCCAGTGGCTGGCGGTGTTGAAGTGAGTGTCGACATGGTCTAGTGCAGCCCTTCAGCTAGCGGTCCGAGTGCCAAGACGGGGAAGTAGGTGAGTGCCGTCACGATGATCGACACCCCGATGAGGAGCCCCACGAACTGCAGGCGGTGGGTGGGTAAGGTTCCGGATGTTGCCGGCACCTTGTCTTGCGCGGCGAGAGAGCCGGCCAGAGCGAGTACGAAAACGATCGGCAGGAAACGCCCGAACAGCATCGCCACCCCGAGAGCGGTGTTGAACCACGGAGTGTTAGCCGTGAGGCCTGCGAACGCAGAACCGTTGTTGTTGGCGGCGGAGGTGAATGCGTAGAGCACCTCTGACAGCCCATGGAGTCCCGGGTTGAAGATCGAGGTCTTGAGCACGTCGGCGTTCACGGCGGGGATTGCGAAGCTGAGGGCGGTTCCAGCTAGCGCAATCGTTGGGGTGATGAGGATGTAGATGCTTGCAAGTTTTATCTCGCGCGGACCGATCTTCTTGCCGAGGTACTCCGGGGTGCGACCGACCAGAAGGCCCGCGATGAATACCGTGATGACAGCCAAAATAAGCATTCCGTAGAGGCCAGATCCGACCCCACCGGGCGCGATCTCGCCCAGCATCATGTTGAACATCGTCATCATTCCGCCCAGGGGCGTGAATGAGTCATGCATGGAGTTGACAGCACCCGTCGAAGTCAATGTCGAGCTTGTGGCGAACAGGGTCGAACCCCAAATGCCGAAGCGCTGCTCCTTACCCTCCATGGCCGCCCCGGCAAGTCGCGTCGCAGCGCCTCCGGTGAGTGTCTCAAAGAGAGTCAGCGCGGTGAGGGAGACCGCAAACATCGACGCCATCACCGCGACAATCGCGTTACCCTGACGCTTATCCCCCACCATCTGACCGAAGGTACGCGGCAGGGAAAAGGGAATCGCGAGCATCAGAACGATCTCGAAAGCGTTGGTCCAGGGCGTGGGGTTCTCGAACGGATGCGCAGAGTTCGCGTTGAAGAACCCCCCGCCGTTTGTACCCAGCATCTTGATCGCTATCTGAGACGCAGTTGGACCGCCAGGCAGAGATTGCGCGGCACCGTTGACACCCGTGATGGCTGAGAAGCCATTGAAGTTCTGGATGACACCCCCGATGATGAGCACGATCGCTGAGACGAAAGCGATGGGCAGGAGCAATCGGAGGATGCTGCGGGTGAGGTCGACCCAGAAGTTCCCGATCGTGCCGGATTTGCGACGGGCGAACCCACGCACAAGCGCAATCGCGATCGCAATGCCAACGGCAGCGGAGACGAAGTTCTGAACGGCGAGCCCAGCCAGCTGCACTGTGTACCCCATCGTCACGTCCGGCGAATAGGACTGCCAGTTGGTGTTCGTGACGAACGACGCCGCCGTGTTAAACGACAGCCCCTCCGGTATTGCTGGGAACCCGAGCGAGTAGGGAAGCACTGCCTGGAGTCGCTGCAGCAGGTAGACGAAAAACACCCCGACGATAGACACGACGAGCACGCTGCGAAGGTAGGAGCGCCAGGTCTGTTCAGACTGAGAGTCAACGCCGATGAGACGGTAGAACCCACGCTCGACCTTGAGGTCTGTGCTGGATGTGAAGATCCGGGCCATGTAGTCACCGACCGGCCGGTAGAGCAGCACGAGAATGACGGCGACAGTCAATATCTGCAGAATTCCGAAGAGTACATCCATCAGAAAGCTTCCGGTTTGATGAGCGCGTACACCAGATACACGAGGGCTGCGACGGCAAGGACTGCCGCGATGATGCTGAAGACGATCACAGCTTCTCGACCCCCCAAGCAACGAAGCCGATTACCGCGAAGGCGGCGACAGCGACGAGGACATACACGATGTCAAGCACAGGAACTCCATTCGAATTGCGTTCACGCGCACCCACCGGGGAGGCGCGGCACCACTGGGGCACAGCAATCGAGTAAATACCCTCGGGCGGGGTACCCCCGTCCATCCTCACGACCTCTTTACGCTCGGGGCACAAACACTAACGAATCACTAACGGTGGGTGGCCTTGCCCCACCCTCGAGAGAGGCTCGTGTGGAGCACAGCCCCGACGGGAGCCGTTCAGACGGCTAGTCCTACGTCTTTTGCCTGAGACACCTCAAGCGGGACCGTCGGCAGACGGTTCCCCGCCGTTATTGGGATCAAGCCGCTCACTTCCCCGGAGGTGCCCGTTCAGGTGGTTCGACATTGAGCCCGATGACCGGGCATCTTACGCTTGAGCTCGAGAGGTCGGCCTCGAAGTCGCGCAACCCAGGGATACGAGGCGTCTCGCACGCGCTCAAGCGCGAAAATCCCGCAACTCGGGAGCCGAACCAGACCTCCCCCACAGTTTTGTGAGGTTTTGTGAACCGGAATTCACACAAAATTCCCCGGACCCTCAGCACTTTGATGTTCACCCCCTGATGGCCTAGCCCCGGAACCCGCTGATTAGGAGCGGTTGGATCGCGGCTGGTCGAAATGGGGACTACTGGTGTTACACCGTGGATGTCATCGGTTCGAGCCCGGTAGGGCCCACCAGTCAACACCTGTCACCCGCCGGTGTCGTGTTCCTGATCATCGAATAGCCTTCGGCCAGTCCCGGTTCGGCCTCAAGGACGAGCGGCCTCATCATTTTGGCGGTGATGCCTGCGGCAGATATGCGGCCGCGCTGGGCGGGATCACCTCCCTTTCCAAAGAATGCCGGGCGATTGACGCGTCGCCCGCAACGAGAGTCCCGCGATGTGTGGCAGTCTCGTCGCCATGGCAATGAACCGACAACTAATCACTCTGGCTGATGGCCGCACCCTCGATATCTTTGTTTCCGGCGACGACGGTGCGCCCCTGGTGGTCGATCTTCCCGGTACTCCCGAGGGCCATCGCCTCCTTCCCTCCCTGGAAGAGGCGGCGGCGGCGACCGGGGTCCGAATCGCCTCTCTCGCACGCCCGGGCTATGCCGACTCCACCCGTTTGCCCGGTCGAACGGTTGCCGACGTGGTGCCCGACGTATTGGCAATGGCCGACGTGCTGGGCGTCCAGCAGTTCGCGGTCATGGGTACCTCGGGTGGCGGACCGCATGCGCTGGCCTGCGGAGCCCTCGCCGGCGATCGCTGCGTCGCCGTCGCAGTCGTCAGCAGTGTGGGTCCATGGGCCGCGGCGGGGCTGGACTTTCTCGACGGAATGGGAGAAGGCAACGAGGTCGAATTCGGTGCAGCGCTGGAGGGAGAAAATCAACTTCGCGAGCTGCTCGTGCTCTGGCGCGAAGAGATCCTGGCGGCGGGGGAGCAGGGCACCCTCGCCTCCCTGCAGAGCGTTCTGAGCCCGCCGGACCAGAAGGTCATGACTGGTGACTTTGCCCGGCACATGCATGAGAGCTTCCAGCTTGCACTGGAGAATGGGGTGGATGGGTGGGGCGACGACGACTTGGCCTTCACTCGGCCCTGGGGTTTCGATCTTGCTCGCCTGGGCGTGCCCGTCTTTCTCTGGCAGGGAGAACAGGATCTCATGGTGCCTCCGGCCCACGGTCGCTGGCTGGCCGAGGCAGTGCCGAACTGCCGCGCACGGCTGCTACCCGAGGACGGCCACCTCACGATGCTCCTGAATCGCCCCGCCGAAATCCTCGCGGATCTCGCCGCCGAGCTCCACGGCCAGGACTGAGTTCATCGCGGTGGCCGCCCAAATCCACCTCGGGTGTCGGCGACAGCGCAGAAGAGATTCGCCACTTCGTCGAGGTCTAGATAGTTGTACGCTCGGATTTCTCCCGGGAACACCTCTCCGAGGCGTCGTTTGTCGCGCTCACGGTCGCTGCCGGGGTGCGGTGGAGCTGGAAAGCCTGCGCTAAGCCCGCGATGAACGGAACTACCGAGCTGTGCTGAAACACAGCGCGATCGCCTGACCAGGATCGAACTTCTTCGCACGAGGTTGCGGTCTGATCGGCTCGGGATGTGCTGGCCTCGGTGGGCTCATTTGTGCCTCGACCAGCAATTTACAGAGGTTGCAAGTCTGTCCCGTGAGATTGCAGTAGTTTTGCTCGACCCCCACCAGGATCAGCCCCGCTCACATCGCATCCCCAATATAGGAGTACTTCACGAACACCTCGGATGCGAGCCCGGATTCTTCCAATACGCCCTGCACCGCGGTCAGCATGTACTTCGAGTCCCAGCCCATGTAGAGGAAGTTCGACTCGTCCAGCGCATCCCACTGTCCGTTCCACGCCTGCGCATCGAAGATGGGGCCGCCGCGACGGGTGCTGAAAGCGACGACGCCGGCGCGAGCATCCGCCCACAGTCGCTTGAAAATGCGGTTGAACAGGGACTTGACGTCATAGACCTCCCAGTGCTCACCGCGGTATTCCACATACTCGAACTCACGTTGCCAGCCGCGCGGCCATCCGCCACGACGCTGCGCGTCGAGGATCGGTGTGAGGCCGTCATCATCGATGCCCACCGTCGGCGGGCGGGCCCAGATGGCCAGGAAGTCGACAGTGAGCCGCGCGGTTCGCTCGCTGATCGCGGCGGTTCCCCAGGCCGGAACCTCGGCGAGCGAGCGGGTCATCGCCATCGCGCTCTTCCCGTACAGGGCCCGCTTCTCGGGGAAGGAGGCGTCGAGTGCTCGCTCGGCGGATGACGACTCCAGGAGCGCGAGATTTCCGAGGGTCTGAGCGAGCGCGCGGTGGCTGTTCTGTTCGTCGTCGGTGTAGTCAGCCCACGCTCGTATCCCGTCACCGCTCCAGTTGTCGGCGGGTGCCAGTGGGAAGACATGGTCGACGTCCAGCTCGAGAGGGTCGTCGACGTCGGCGAGCCGCCCGAGAACGTAGGCGGCGTGCGGGAGGTCTCCGTACTTGAGTGCCACCCGCACCCGCGCGTCCGATGGCGTGATCCGGGAGATCGCGCCGGCCAGGGAATCCGCCCCCGCCTCTCCTGCCCGGCACAGGCGACCGACCAGTCGGTCGTTGTCCAGGCCGACGATCGTGCGACGAAGCAGGAGGGACTGCACCAGTTCTAGCGTGCCGACGAGAGCATTCGCCCGGGTCGTGCCACGCGAGTGGTCGCGGTACACGCGCATCACGAGCGGGTACATCCCCCGACCGAAGGTATTGGTGAACTCGAGCTGGCGGGTGATCTCCACGTCCCCAGCGAGCGCCGGCTGCAGCAGGATCCGGTAGATCTCGGAATACTGTCTCCACTCTGAAGCGTGCTCGCGCAGGGTCTTGAAGTCCAACCGCGGGAAGCTCTGGCGGAACGCGTCGTACACCGCACGTCCACCGGTGGAGTCGATCTCCCGCCCGGTTGTCATGACCAGGTAATGCTTCCAGAATCCGGCAATGGCGTCGCCGGTGTTCTGCTCGATCGGCACCCAAAACGAGTCTTCGATCTCACTCTGCTCGGCGTGAGACAGCCCCATGAGCACGTAGTTGTGGATCAACTCGTGATCTCGCAGCGGTTTGCCGGTGGAGTTGAGACTCTCGAAGATCTGTTGGGCATTCGCGTCCGCGCCGAGGGTGATGGCGACGTGTTCGAGCCGCTGCAGGCCGGCCCAGATGCGCTCCACCTCCGAAGCGGGAACCTGACTGCGGAAAAAGGCGTAGTTGTCGTCGAATCGGGAGTCGCGAAGGTTGGCATCCACCAGTCGACGGTCGAGGACCACACTCTCGAATATCCCGGCCCAGGCGCGGTGTGGCCGAAGCTTCGTACGGGTGCGGTCGGTGTCCCGCACCAGCACCTTTTCAAGATCGACGGCGAGCGAGGGGTCGGCGGCCAGCGCCGAGTCGTTCAGCACGCTGTGGTGCAGGGCAGCGATCAGGAGCATGAGCGTCGTGATGCGCTGCTGGCCGTCGATGAGCACGAGCTCGGAGGTGGTCCGCTCGGTGCTGGTGGAGGGCTCGGTGCTGGCGGAGGGCTCGGTGCTCACGGAAGACAGGATCGATCCGATGAAATGCATCTGGAGCTCGCCTGCGTCCGAGGTCGCCGAGTCGGCGACGTTGCGGATGTCGGCAAGCAACTGCTCGCACGCGCCGATATCCCAGCGGTACTGGCGCTGGTAGACCGGCACCACAATGGAGGTGTCTGCGGCGGAGAGCCAGGCGATTGTGTTGACAGCGGTCGCTTCGATATTGGTGGCAGTACCCATGATTGCGCCAAGTTTATTCCAACGCCGGCGCGGATCGGGCCCGACGAATGGCAAATGTTAGGCTTACCTAAGTTGGGTCTGTTAAAACGTGCTGGCCCCTTACGAAAGGTCATGATCCTCATCATGGGTTACACCAAATCTGCCGCTCTCGAGGAGACCGGCTATGTCGTCCTCGACCGTTACAACCAGGAGCTCGACCCCAAGGAATGGCTCGATATCGAGTTCGTCGACTGGAAGTCGTCGGGTGAAACCCAGTTCGCGCCGCTCGCCAGTGCGAAGGGCGAAATTGAGGTCAATGGCTTCTGGAATCACAAGCCGCCGCGCACCGATAAGGACGGCGTCTGGATCCCATCCCAGGTCGAGAAGGCACCGAACCTCGTGCGCCGCGCCGCGGAGCCGGGTGCGAACGTCGGTCGTTGCCGCGTCATCGAGCTGCAGCCGAACGAGTATGCGGACACCCTGTACAACCTGCACCAGGATGACAACAACCGCCTCAACCCGGACGGCACCGGCTGGGTCGTTCGCGGATTCTTCAACCTCACGGACGACAAAGACAGCTTCTTCGTGCTGCGCGAGAACCGCACCGACCCGAGTGTCGAGTACCGTATCGCGCTCCCCGCCGGTGCGCAGCTGATCATCGATACCCAGCGTCTGTGGCACGCGGCAACCCACACCGGTGCCGAGGCCCGCTACTGCCTCATCACGTCGTGGGAGTCCGGTCTCGAACTGGACGCCTACATCGAGAAGCACAACGGCGTGAGCCGGGTGCCGAACGTCGAGGTTCCGCAGGATGTTCTCGATGCCGGCCAGGCTGAGCAGTCACGCCGCATCGCGGCACGGGCCGCGTTCTATGCGGCCAAAGGACAGGCCGAAAAGACGGCGATGAGCGAGGCCTGATGCTCGGTCAGTTCCCCCGCAGCTAGCTCACCAGGCGCTTGCCGGTGCCGTCACTTCCGGTACCGGCGAGGTGTGCCAGCTCGATCCGTTGCCATAGTGGCTAGAGGCCCACGGGGACGCCCAGATTGCCTGCTCGGTGAGGTTGGTGGGGGCCGATACTGCGAACGCGGCCACAATCGTCGAAAACGACGGATTGCGCTGCAGGTTCTCGGCGGCCTTCTTGGCTGCGGTCACCAGGTTGTCGTAGCTCCCCAGCCCGCCACCACCGCCGGAGCCGTAGCCGTTGTTCATGGGGTTATTGCGATTCCACCAGCTGCCAGTGCCGTTTTCCTGCCGCATCCAGCGCACCATCACCGTGACGTTCGCTTCGGACTGCGGCCAGCCACCGGAGAGTAGAACCATCTTCGCCCAGGCGTAATTTGTTCCGCTCACCGCCAGGGACTCGACACCCGCCGTCGCAGAGTAGCCGTCACGGGTCCTGTCTTCCAGGGATATGCGTTTCGAGACGGTGAGACTCTGCGGATGAGCCGCAATATAGATCGCGAGCTGGCCGGCGGCATCCGGGGTGGCCGGCGGCGCGATGGCAAAGACGGCAATGAGCGAGAGAACCCCGAGGGATGCCCCGACTCCCAACCGTGAACGCCGCAGGGCTGGCGGCGTTCGACGGGGCCGCAGTGCGGCTCGTCGGGAGGGGAGGGGCTGGCGAGAAGTAGTCATAGGCGGACGATTCCCCGGAGACCGAAGACGGCAGGCTCGGCGAAACAGCATCGACGCTACCAGTGTGGCCTGCGCGATCCCAGTCAAGACCTGCAGATTGATAGCGTGTTAACTCCCTCAGTGTCAAGCCCTGGGCTCGAAATGGACCCTTCCCCTACCCTAAATGTAACCAAAAGAGGGGTCATTCCATGACGATCAGCGCCGACGAAAAAGAAGAGTCCGTACTCGATTCGCCGCGTGGCGCCGCGCAGGTCTCGATCGATCCCCTTCGCGATTACCTCCAGCGGATCGGACGCGCGCAGCTCCTCACCGCGAACGAAGAGGTGATCCTGGCCAGACGCATCGAGGTGGGGGTATTGGCTGGCGAGCGCTTGGCCCAGAATCCGGAGTTCGACAGCAAGTCGAAACGGGAACTCCTCTGGCTCGCCCGCGACGGTATCGCGGCCTACCAGCAGTTCGTCTGCGCGAACCTCCGCCTCGTCGTGAGTATAGCCAAACGCTACGCGGGACGCGGGCTTCCGATCATGGACGTTATCCAGGAGGGTAACCTCGGCCTGGTGCGGGCGGTCGAGAAGTTCGACTATGCGATTGGCAACAAGTTCTCCACCTACGCCACCTGGTGGATCCGCCAGTCGATCCTGCGCGGCATCGCCGACTCCAGCCGAATCATCCGCATACCGGTGCACACGGTCGAAAAGATGGACAAGCTGGATCGGGTGCGCCGCGATCTGATGAATGAGCTCGGCCGCGCCCCCACGATCGAAGAGGTCGCCGACTCGGCCCAGATTACGGTCGCGGAAGTCATCAAGCTGGCGAAGTCGGATCACGACACCATCTCGTTCGGCATACCGATCGGCGACGACGGCAATACCGAACTCGGCGATCTCATCGAAGACATCGATACCCCACAACCGCACGAATCGGTGGAGCTCGACCTTCGGCACGATGACATCCGGCGCAAACTCGACACTTTACCGCCACGCGACGCTACGGTCCTCCGTTTGCGCTTCGGACTCGAGGGCCGCCAGGCTCTCACGCTGGACGAGGTGGGGGAGCTGTACGGGATCACCCGGGAGCGCGTGCGCCAGCTCGAAACGCGCAGCCTCAGGCGCCTGCGCAGCGAAGACCTGCACTCCTACCTGGTCTGAGACCACTGGATGTGCGACCGCGGCGGTCAGTCGTCGCGGCCCATACCGCTTACTCTTCCGAGGTCTTCCCGGCCGCGCCGACCTCTTCGGAGAGCTGGAGTCCCTGCGCGCTGTTGGAGGAGATGGTGAGCGCTTCGAGCCACTCACGGTTGATCTTGGGCATGCGACCGCCGGTGTAGCGGAAAACCAGGGGGATCGACGGATCGAGCCAGATGACGCTGCGCCCATCGCCCACGCTCTGCTCGTCTCTCCAAGAGAAGAAGAAGCTCTCGGCGCGACGGAGTTTGAGGCCGATGACCAATTGAAGATGGGCAAGAACGCGATCGTCGAAGGTGACCTCGATCGTCTGTCCGTAGAGCATCTTTCCCACGCTTATTCTCCTGTTATGGTGGTGAATCGAGGAGCGCCGCCCTCGGTTATGAACTGAACGCTACTACGTCGCTTCCATTCTCAAATCAACTCTGCGAGGTGTTGACGAGCGGCTGTATTCGAAAATGACTTCCGAGATGCTCGTGTTCCGTGCTATTCGGCCACATCGCCGGAGCGGATGACCCGGCTCCCGTAGCGTCTGTTCTTGTGGCTAGGACCGTGGCGCAGGCGGGTATGGCCGGCGTGGTCGCTTATCCCTCGCCTTCTGCGCAGCGATGGACCTGGCCGGCGTGGCGGGGGGAGCACCTCGCGATCGTCGGCTGGGTCGGACTCGCCCTCATCCTTGCGGGAGTTGCCGCAATGTCTGCGGCCCGTCACCCCGACAAATGACAGCGAACCCGTATCATTCTGGGCATGGAAACTGGGCATGGACACTGAGGCCTTAGCCGGCGCGGCGGCCGAACCCACCAAGCCGACCGATGGATTCGAGCGTTACGACGACGATGTGCTCGCAGCGGCGATGGCGGATGAGGCCGAGCGGCTGGGACTAACCGGTTCGATAGCGATCATGCCTCCTCCCAGCACTCCGGCCATAAGTACCCCGCGGCCGCCACCGATGGCGCGCGCTATGGTGACCGTCCACGCGGCGGCCCCTCTCGAACACACGGAGTCTCCCCGAGTGCCCGAACCGGAGCGGGCCGGTGCGATGGTTGCGCCGATCCCGGTGACCATCACGCCGAATCCCACTCTGGATCTGTTGGATTTCCCGGCGCCCTCCGGTCAGCCGGTCGTATTCCCAGCCGAGGCGCTTCTGTCGAATGGCGAAGCACCTCTTCCGACCCGTCGCTCGATTCGCGATGCGGAGCATGCGCGTGCCCGCGAGGAGTTCGTCCGCGAGAAGACCAGCCGCCGATCGAGCCCGCCCCAGGCCGCAGCGACGGGTGCGGAGCCCGCTCAGATTCCGGATCCCCCGGATGTCCCGGTCGCTCCTGCACCCGTGATCGACGACTCGGCACCGGTTCCGGGGGTAGCCCTCTCGCCGGATTTTTCCCGGGCGCCGAACGCCCCTGACTCCACAAGAGGATTCGGCGACCTATCACCCGCAGCCGCTCACCCCCCGCAGCCGGCCGTTGCGACGGCCCCTGACCAGCGGGTTTACGACCTTATCGAGCCGCAGCCCTATTCGGCTGTGCCAACCGTCGTCCGGCTCAGCGTCGAACCGCAGCTCTATTCGCCTGTGCCAACGGTCGTCCCGCCCAGTATCGAGCCGGTTCCGGCGCTCATGGCACCGGTGGCCGATCTCTCGGATGACGACGGACTCCGTCCTCCAGGGACGATGAATCCGTTTCTCCAATCCGCCGCGGTAGAGGTCGTCGAGTCGCGATCCGCCGGCCCGCGGGTGACTGTTCCGGAGGCAAGTGGCTCGCTGCCGACGCCGCTCGACCAGCGTGTGGGACGCGCATCGCGGCTCTTCTGGCTCTGGTTCGCCGCGAACTCGTCGGTGATCAGTCTCGCTTTCGGAGCGGCCATCCTCTCCCTCGGCATGAGTCTGCGCCAGGCCGTCGTCGCCGCCTTCATCGGGGTGGCGATCTCGTTCCTGCCGCTCGGCCTCGGCACCCTCGCGGGCAAGTGGAGTGGCCAGCCGGTGATGGTGGTCTCGCGAGCGACCTTCGGTCATCTCGGCAACATCCTCCCGGCCACGATAGCGCTGGTCTCGCGCCTGTTCTGGGGTGCGGTACTGCTGTGGATGATCGCGGCGTCAACCGCACGCATCCTGGTTCGCGCGGGGCTCACCGGCCCTCTGACGGAACTGCAGCTGATGGTGATTGTGATGGCCGCGAGTTTTCTCGTCGCTCTGATCGTCGCGTTCTTCGGGTACGCACTGTTCGCACGCATTCAGGTGGTGCTCGGCATCCTCTCGGCCGCGCTCATCGTCGCCCTCCTTGTCATCACCTGGCCGGCGGTCGATATCGCTACCGCGCTCACCGTGGGAGATGGGCCCGTGATCCTCGTGGTGACCGGGGTCGTGCTCGTCTTCAGTTTCGTCGGGCTGGTCTGGGCGAACAGTAGCGGTGATCTCGCCCGATATCAGCGTCCCAGCTCGTCGGGCGGGGCATCCATGCTCTGGGCCTCATTCGGAACGACGCTTCCCGCGTTCCTGTTGATCGGTTATGGCGCCCTTCTCGCCGCGTCGAATGCCACGACTGCCAAGGGCCTCAGCAGCAGTCCGATCGATGCCATCGCGGCGCTCCTTCCGGGCTGGTACCCGGTGCCTCTCATCGCGGCCACCGCCCTCAGCCTGCTGTCGGGCGTGATCCTGAGCATCTATTCGGGAGGTTTCGCCCTCGGGGCCCTCGGACTGAAAGTCACGAGAAGGCGGGCGACCGTCATCGTCGGAGTGCTGGTGTTCGCCGCCGCGATCGCCCTCGGCTTCACCGTGAACAATGTCGTCATGGTGTTTCGCGACCTCGCAACCACGCTCGCGGTGCCGGTCGCCGCATGGGCAGGTATCTTTTCGGCCGAGATGATCTTGCGCCGCCGGCGTTTCGATCCCGGGTCGCTGGTTGCGCGCGGCGGCATCTATCGTGATGTCAACTGGCTCAACCTCTCGATGCTGGTGGTGGCATCCGTCATCGGGCTGGGGTTCACCTCCGCCACGGTGCCGGGATTCGGCTGGGAGGGCTACCTCTTCACCACGGTCGGAGTATCGCTGTCGAGCCCCCTCGGCGCGACCGATGTGGGGGTGCTGGTGTCCCTTGCGCTCGGATTGCTCACCCCGCTCCTCGCCGGTACCTCGGCGATCCGCCGCCAGGAGAGTCGGCAGGCGTCACGCGCCTGAACAGCCCTTCTCACCGGGGTCCTTCGTAACCAGCCGGTCGCTCCGAAACTACAATGGGCGCATGCCTCACTCCGCTGCCGCCGTCACTGTCGCGGATGTCTGCGCCGTCGTCGAACGTCTCTGGCCGGCCTCAGGGGCGGAGACCTGGGATGCGCCCGGTCTGCTGTCTGGGGATCCCGGTGCAGCCGTCACTTCCGTCCACCTCGCCGTCGACGCGGTACCCGATGTGGCGAACGAAGCGGTCGCCGCCGGCGCCGATCTCCTGCTCGTTCATCATCCCCTGCTGCTACGGGGCGTCACCACCGTCGCCGAGGATCGCTACAAGGGCGTCGTGCTCGCGAAACTCATCCGCGGCGGATGCGCACTGGTCGCCGCCCATACCAACGCGGATGTCGTCGAGACCGGCACCTCGGCCGTCCTGGCCGCCCACCTCGGGCTGGTCGACGCACGCCCGATTACCGCCGGCGCGACTCCGTCCCGTGGTATCGGGCGAGCCGGTCGCCTCCCGGAGCCGACCACGCTTGGCAGGCTGGCGCGCCAGCTCGCCGAGATCCTGCCCGCGACAGCATCGGGCATCCGTGTCGCCGGAGACTACGATCGCGTCGTCGAAACGGTCGCCCTGTGCGGAGGGGCAGGCGACTCGCTTCTCGCGGAGACCGCGGTGCTGGCATCCGACGTCTACATCACCTCGGACCTGCGGCATCATCCCGCGTCCGAGTCGAGGGAGAACGCCAAGATCGTCCGGGGTCCGGCTCTCATCGACGTGTCGCACTGGGCGAGTGAATGGCTGTGGCTGGATGTCGCCGCCGACGAGCTGCGCGCCGCCCTTTCCGGTGTTACCGTCACGGTGAGCGACCTGCGAACCGACCCCTGGGATTTCACGATCGTCCAATGACCAAGCAAATGAGGCATCCATGGCACTGAAGGCCAGTCCGAACGACCAGGCGCATCTGCTCGAATTGCAGGCTCTCGACACGCGTATCCATCAACTTAATCATCGGGCGAAGATGCTGTCGCAAATCGCTGTGATCGCGGGGCTCGAGAGCGAATCGACGGCGCTGCGGGTCGAGACGCTCAGTTCGACCGGCGCATTGGAGGATGCCCAGCGGGAGCTCGGACGTATCGAGTCCGATGTCGCCGTGGTTGAGGCCCGCATCAAGCGCGATACCGACCGCCTTCAGGCATCCTCGTCCGTCAAGGATGTCGCGGGGCTTGAGAGCGAGCTCGCTGGCCTCACACGCCGCCACCTCGAACTCGAGGAGATCGAGCTCGGAGTGATGGAACGGGTGGAGGCGCTCGAAGCCGCCTCACGCGAGCTGCGGGCGAAGCACGCCGAGCTGCAGGCGACGATCGCTGGCGTCGCAGCAGAGAAAGATGAGTCGCTCGGAGTCCTCACCAGCGAACGCACCCACGCGGAGGCCAACCGTTCGACGATCGCGGGCAAGCTTCCCGAAGACCTCCTCGCGCTCTACGAGCGCCAGCGGGCCCGCTACGGCCAGGGCGCATCTCTTCTGCGGGGAGGCGTGTCGGAGGCGAGCGGGCTGAAGTTCAACGAGTTCGACATGGCGGCGATTCGGGCCGCAGCGCCGGACGACGTGTTGATCTGCCCGGAGAGCAGCGCAATCCTCGTGCGTACAGGGGAGTCCGGCCTGTAGCGCTCCTCGGCTAAGCTATCTCTTCGAATGGGTCGGCAAGACGGTCGCGTTATCCCCCCGGGGGTACCGAGGAACGTCCGGGCTCCGCAGAGCAGGGCGGTGGGTAATTCCCACCCGGGGTAACCCGCGAGAAAGTGCAACAGAAAGCAGACCGCCGCCGCTGCGTCGATTATTCGGCGAAGCTGGAGGTAAGGGTGAAACGGTGGTGTAAGAGACCACCAGCGGCCCGCGTGATCGGGTCGGCTAGGTAAACCTCGCCCGGAGCAAGGTCGAACAGGAAGCGTTACGGGCGGCTCGTCCAGTTTCCGGGTAGACCGCTAGAGGTGTGCGGCAACGTACATCGTAGATAGATGGCCGTCGATGACACATCTCAGGATGGGTCGGGACAGAACCCGGCGTAATAGCCGGCCCATTCACTTTCCGTCTCGGTTCCTCAGGCGCCTCGGATCTCACGATCCGCGAGGTGCCTGGTCGACTCGATGTGCCGCGCGTTCGCCTCATCCGGGCCGGTGGCCCACGCGGTAGCGGTCTCCCGGGTCATGCCGAAGGCGATGTGACGTTCGATGAGTCGTGCGACCCGCAGCTCGCGGGCTGTGTCGAGGAACCAGATTTCGTCCACCAGCGAACGGATGCCGTGCCAGCCAGGCTCCATGGAGAGAAGATAATTCCCCTCGGTGATTACGAAGGCGATCTCGCGGGATACGGCGACGGAGGCGGCGATCGGCTCCTCGAGCCCGCGCCGGTACGACGGGGCATAGACCACGGGTTCGTCGCGGGTACGCAGCCTCCGGAGAAGTGAGACGTAGCCGCCGACATCGAAGGTGTCGATCGCTCCTTTGCGGTCACGCAGGGCTGTGCCGTCGATGATCTCGTTTGCGAGATGGAAGCCGTCCATGGGTACGATGACGCTTTGTTCCCGGCCGAGGGCATCCACGAGCCGGCGCGCGAACGTGGACTTGCCGGTGCCGGGTGCTCCAGTGATCCCGATGATCTGGCGCAGGCCCGTCGAGTGCAGGCGGGACTGGAGATGTGCGGCTAATCCCATCAGGTCGGCGGGGGCTTGGGGCACTGGTCGGTCCTCTCTACTCTGCTCGAACGCCTCGGTTAGCGATGCTCAAGCCTATTCAGGTGGACAGAGACAACCATCCCACTTCTGTTGTTTCGCTCGTGGCGGGGGATATGGCGGTTTGCGGCGGCAGGCGAGTATCGCGGAGGGAGATACAACTCCCGCCGCGAGGGGATATCGCCTCCGTAACTTCCGGGGACCCCGGCGGAGAAATTGGCCTTGACTCCGGTTGGTGGACTACCGGAGGGCCGTCCTGAAGGGGGCCCGCTTTCCCGCGGATTCAGTCCCGGGCTGGGCCCCGACGCGAAACGGTCTCCCATTCCCGGCTCCGGGAGCAGAAAACGCGGCCGGGATGGCTCGGGCTCGAGTTTCTTGCGGAGCTGGCCGAGGTAGAGCCGCAGGTACCCACTCTCCTTCTCATTGGCCGCCCCCACACCGTTGTGAGCAGGAAGTGCTTGGTCACCAGGTCCTTCGGGTCGTATACCAAGACCTCGAGGATCTGCGACTCGGCGGGCGAACGCCGGCTGAGGGCACGGAGGCGGGCGAGCAACTCGTCGATCGCGAACGGCTTCGTCACTCAGTCATCCGCTCCCGCGTCGAGAGCGTCGACCTTGCCGGCGGAGTCCGTTCGACCCGCCGGGCGATGAGCGCGAACAGCCCGACAGCGCCGATCACATCTACGAGATCGAGTATGGAATCCTCCGGACGGGTGCAGGCCGCGGCCAGCGGGCACACAACGACACGGTGTCGAGGTCGACACGATGCTACCCAGGAATTCCACATCCCCAACTGGCGCGGGATCGGGTGACTGACGGATCCCTGACGCGCCACCGGCAAAGCCCTATGGACTGCGATCCCGGGGCGGCGCAGTGCGATTGCTATTTGCCGGAGGCGAGGGCCGCAGCGCCGAGGATGCCGGCATTGTTGCGCAATGCCGCGGGCATGATGGGGGTATCCAGCTTCAGGAGGGGCAGGAAATCCTTGTATTCCTTCGACACCCCGCCGCCCACGATGAAGAGGTCCGGGTGGAAGAGAGCCACGAGCATGTCGTAATACTTCTGGAGGCGCCCCGCCCACTCCTCCCAGCTCAGGTTCTCGCGTTCCTTCACCGAATAGGCCGCCCTGGTCTCCCAGTCGACGCCCTCTAGTTGCAGGTGGCCAAGCTCGGCGTTGGGGATGAGGACACCCTTGTAGATGAGCGCAGTACCGATCCCGGTGCCGAGTGTGGTCAGGATGACCAGGCCCTTGTTCTTCTCCGCTGCGCCGTAGAGAACCTCGGCATAGCCCGCCGCATCCGCATCATTCACGAAGCTGATGTCGCGGTCCAGGCCTTTCTCGAACAGCGTCTCGGCTTCGAGGCCGATCCATTTCTTCGAGACATTGGCCGCCGAGAGGGTCTGTCCCTTGATGACGACGGCGGGGAAACAGAGTCCCATCGGCAGCTTCTTGTCTGGCGAGCCGAGTTTCTTCAGCACCTCGCGCACTGTCAGCACGATATCGTCCGGCTCGCCTCCTTCCGGCGTGGGCAGCTTGATCCGATCGCTGAGGAGCTTGCCGGTCGAGACGTCGACGATAGCCCCCTTGATTCCGGTCCCGCCGATGTCGATGCCTACTGCTTTGGAAGCCATCTCGCCGTTCTTTCCATGTCTGGGATGTGTCCGTAGATTCGATGAGTTGGGCCCCGGTCAGGGCAGGGTCAGCACTTCGGCGCCACGCTCGGTCACGACCATGGTGTGCTCGAACTGGGCGGTGATGCTGCGGTCCTTGGTGACGACGGTCCAGTCGTCGTCCCACATTTCCCATTCGATGCCGCCGAGGGTGAGCATCGGTTCGATCGTGAAGACCATACCCACTTCGATCTCGGTGGCATAGGCGGGAGCGGCGTCGTAGTGGGGAATGATGAGGCCGGAGTGGAACGCCTCGCCCACGCCGTGCCCGGTGAAGTCCCGCACGACGCCGTAGTGGAAGCGGCGCGCGTACGACTCGATCGCCCGACCGATCACGTTGACTTCACGGCCTGGCGCCACCGCTTTGATGCCTCGATTGAGCGACTCGCGTGTGCGTTCCACCAGCTCCGTCACCTGCTGGGTGGCCTGCCCCACGATGAAGGTCTGGTTGCTGTCGCCGTGTACGCCGTTCTTGAAGGCGGTGATATCGATGTTCACGATGTCCCCGTCTTCGAGCACCGTGTTGTCGGGGATGCCGTGGCAGATCACCTCGTTCACCGAGCTGCAGAGAGACTTGGGAAAACCGCGATAGCCGAGAGTCGAGGGGTAGGAGTCGTTGGCCACCATGTAGTCGTGGCCGATGACATCCAGTTGGTCGGTGGTGATGCCGGCCCGCACGTGAGTGCCGACGAGGGCGATGGCATCCGCCGCGATTCGCCCGGATTCGCGGATGCGACCGACCGCCTCCGCGTCGTAGATGTCTGATCCCGTGAACCGGGAGGGGGCGGGTTTTCCCACGTATTCCGGTCGCACAATGTGCTTCGGCACGAAACGGAGGGGTGTGACATGCCCCGCAAGCAGGTGACCATTCGAATCCTTGGGCATAGGAGTAATTTTAGTGGCGAGCTAGGAGTCGACATGACGCAGTGGTACTACAACATTCGCACCCACGAAGTGGAAGAGGGAAAACAGTCGCTTGCTTCGGAGCTGGACGGTCCCTTCGACAGCCGAGAGGATGCCGCGCACGCGCCCGAGATCATCGCCGAGCGCGCGCGCAAATGGGCCGAGGACGACGCGAAGAACGGCTAGTGCATAGCGGCTCGACCGCGCAGACCCGACCGCGCAGACCCGACCGCGCAGACCCTCGTCGGGACAATCGCGGAGACATTTGTCGAGATGGTTCGGCCCGGCACAGCCTCCGCGCCCGCGAGTGACACGCGCGCCCGAACTTTCGGACGCGCGTGTCACTCGCGGGCGCGGGGAGCCGCTCGACCGTGCAGAGCTTCCCAGGGCGCAGGAGGTCAGTCCGTGTACTCGTGCTCCGCGGCCGGGTACTCGCCGCCCGCGACATCCGCAATGTACTCCTTTGCGGCGTCGGTAAGCACACCGCTGAGGTCGGCGTACCGCTTGACGAATTTCGGGATCCGTCCCACGGTAAGGCCGGCCCAGTCGGTCCAGACGAGAAGCTGGCCGTCGACGTGCGGACCGGCCCCCACGCCGATTGTCGGAATCCGCAGCTCGTCGGTGACCCGTTTCGCAACGAGAGACGGCACCATCTCGAGCACGACGGCGAAAGCTCCCGCATCCTCCACGGCGTGGGCGTCGGCAAGTAGTTGTTCGGCCCCTTCTCCGCGGCCCTGGATGATGTGGCCTCCCAGCCCGTGCTCGCTCTGCGGGGTGAAACCGATGTGCCCCATCACCGGAATTCCCGCGGAGACGATCCGGCGGATCTGCTCGGCGCTGCGCACACCACCCTCGAATTTCACGGCGTGCGCATGCGTCTCCTTCATGAACCGGAACGCCGTGTGCAGGGCCTCGTCGGGTCCGGTCTCGTAGGAGCCGAAGGGCATGTCAGCCACGACGAACGCGCGAGTGACGGCTCCGGCTACCGCGCGGGTGAGCGGGATGAGGTCTTCGACGGTCACGGGAAGCGTGGTTTCGTAGCCCAACACGTTGTTACCGGCCGAGTCGCCGACGAGCAGGAAGTCAATCCCCGCCGCATCGAAGATGGATGCCGTGAGCTGGTCGTAACTCGTGAGCCCGGTGATCTTCACACCGTTCTCTTTCGCGCTCTGGAAGTGCCGCGTGCGCACTCTCTTGAGGTTTGCCTGGGTCGCCGCAGCAATGGGGTCGGTCATGCGCGCAATCCTAGCCTCGGCGCACTATCTGGTCGGTCGGTAGGTGATCGGTAGTCGACGGTCGCGACCGAAGGCCATACCGCTGATCCTGGGACCGATGGCTCCCTGCCTGCGCTTCCATTCCGAGTGGTCGACCAGCTTCGTCACGAAGTCGACGGTCTCCGTGTCGAAACCGAGGTCGATGACATCATCGCGGCCGAGGGCCCTGGTGATGTAGGCGTCGAGGATGGCGTCAAGGACCTCGTAGGGCGGGAGAGAATCCTGGTCGGTCTGGTCGGGGTGCAGCTCGGCGCTCGGCGGCTTGTCGATCGAATTCGCGGGGATCGGCGCCACCTCGCCACGCGTCATCGCGGCTTCGTTGCGCCAGCGCGCCAACTCCCAGACGAGCATCTTCGGCACGTCTTTGATCGGAGCGAATCCGCCGACCGAGTCGCCATAGATAGTCGAATACCCCACTGAGAGCTCGGTCTTGTTGCCGGTCGTGAGCACGAGATGGCCGTCGAGGTTGGACAACCCCATCAGGATGATGCCGCGGATTCGCGCCTGCACGTTCTCTGCGGCGATGCCGGTGAGCTTGAGCTGGGTCTCGATCGGCAGCACCAGGTCGGCGATCGCCTCCGTCGAGTAATGCAGTCCGATGTTGTCGGCGAGGACGTCGGCATCGGAGCGGGAGTGGTCGGAGCTGTAGCGACTCGGCATGCTCACGCCCCAGACCCGGTCGGCGCCGAGTGCGTCGGCGGCGATCGCCGCACAGACGGCAGAGTCGATGCCACCGGACAGGCCGAGGATCACTGACCGGAAGTTGTTCTTGCCCACATAGTCCCGCAGGCCGAGGACGAGGGCGTTCCATACCTGTTCACGGGCGTCCGGAGGGACGGCGAGGTCGATATCCAGCTTCGGCTTCCGGTCCGGTCCGTCAGCGAGCGTGATCCGTTTCACGTTGCGGGGAAGCGTTGCCTCGGTCGAGGCGGAGACCTCGAGGTCGACGACGAGCAGATGCTCGGCGAACTGCGGCGCCCGTGCGAGGATCGTGCCCGCACCATCCACCACCACACTGTCGCCGTCGAAGACCAGGTCGTCCTGGCCACCGACGATGTTGACATAGGCGACCGTCGTGTTGGTTTCAACCGCGCGCCGGGTGACCAGCGGAAGTCGCACCTCGTTCTTGTCACGCTCGAACGGCGAGGCGTTTATCACCACGAGCAGTCCCGCGTCGGCCTCGAGCACGCGACCGACGGGTCCGCCTTCGCGCCAGAGATCCTCGCAGACGATCACCGCGACATCCACGCCGTTGATTCGTATCACCAGCAACTCGTCGCCCGGGATGAATATGCGGTACTCGTCGAACACCGAGTAGTTGGGCAGGTGGTGCTTGGCGTAGCGTGCGGCGACATGACCGTGCTGGAGCACGCTCGCGCAGTTCTGAGCGATCGCGGTGGGCGCATTGTTCGTTCCGAGCAGGCGCGGCTCGAACGGCCCGTCCGGATGCCCGACGATTACGGCGAGATCCCCGAGACCGGCGCCCTGCAACTCCCTGGCAAGTTTCTGCACGACGTCGTGGCAGTCGGCGAGGAAGCTCGGCCGCGAGGCCAGGTCTTCGATCGGGTAGCCGCTGATGGCCATTTCACCGACCGCGAGCAGGTCTACTCCCTGGGCGGAGGCGAGACGGGCGGCAGCAAGAACCTGTGCAGAATTGCCGGCCAGGTCGCCGACAACGGGGTTGGTTTGGCCAAGCGCCAAGCGGAGTCGGGGCATAGCCACTAGCCTAATAGGTGGGGAGGAATTGCCCCGGAACGAGCTAAAAGAGGAGCCCATGGACAAGCAGCGCGACTTCGTTCTCCGCACCATCGAAGAACGCGGCGTCAAGTTCATCCGCCTCTGGTTCACGGATGTAGTCGGCACTCTCAAGTCCGTCGCGATCGCCCCCGCGGAGGTCGAGGGCGCGTTCGCTGAGGGCCTTGGGTTCGACGGTTCGGCGATCGAGGGTCTCACCCGCTCCTACGAGGCCGACGTGCTCGCGCATCCGGATCCCGCCACCTTCCAGATCCTGCCGTGGCGAGGGGAGATCGATCCCACTGCACGCATGTTCTGCGACATCACGACACCCGACGGCCAGCCGGCCGTTGCCGATCCGCGTAACGTGCTCAAGCGCACCCTCGCGACTGCCGCCGAGCGCGGCTTCACGTTCTACACCCATCCCGAGATCGAGTTCTATCTGCTCAAAAGCTCACAGTTCGGTGACGAGGGGCCCCAGCCTGTCGACCGCGCCGGGTACTTCGACAACGTTCCGGGAGGCACGGCACATGACTTCCGCCGCCGATCGGTGCGGATGCTGGAAGACCTCGGAATCTCGGTGGAGTTCAGCCACCACGAAGCCGGGCCCGGCCAGAACGAGATCGACCTCCGCTATGCGGACGCTCTCACCACGGCTGACAACATCATGACATTCCGTACCGTGATCAAGGAGGTGGCGATCGAGCAGGGCGTCTACGCGACGTTCATGCCGAAGCCCCTCTCGGGAGAACCCGGATCGGGGATGCACACCCACATGTCGCTCTTCGAGGGTGATACGAACGCGTTCTACGACGGAGCCGGCCAATACCAGCTCTCCAAGATCGGGCGCCACTTCATCGCTGGCCTGCTGCGGCACGCGCCGGAGATCACCGCAGTGACGAACCAATTCGTCAACTCCTACAAGAGGCTCTGGGGTGGCTCGTCCCAAAACAAGCTCGGCGAGGCTCCGAGTTTCGTCACCTGGGGCCACAACAACCGTTCCGCGCTGGTGCGGGTACCGCTCTACAAGCCGAATAAGGGCCAGAGTGCCCGGGTAGAGTATCGCGCCATAGACTCTGCGGCAAACCCGTACCTGGCGTTTTCGCTTCTGCTTGCCGCAGGGCTCAAGGGCATCGAGGAGGGCTACGAACTTCCCGCCGAGGCCGAAGACAATGTCTGGGAACTCTCGGATGAGGAGCGCCGGGCCCTGGGCTACAGTCAGCTTCCGGCGAGCCTCGACCACGCTGTCTCGCTCATGGAGGAGTCGGAACTGGTGGCCCGGACACTGGGGGAGCAGGTCTTCAACTTCGTCCTTTTGAACAAGCGCCAGGAATGGCGCGAGTACCGCGCACAGGTCACCCCCTACGAGCTCAAGAGCAACCTGGAGATGCTGTAACGGCACTCCCCGACACGCGGTTTTAGGACTCGACGGCAATGGCGCGCGAACAATCCATCCTCACTGATCTCGCGAGGATCGGGTTCACTGAACTGGACCCTGCCGTCGTGCTGCTTGCGGAGTTGGACGAGCTGCTCGCCGGCAAAATCGGCGGTGTCGAGAGCGGCATCGTGAGCACTGTGCAGCTGCTGCCCCTCTTCGCGCACGCGGCCGACGCGGATGGCGCGCTTCGCTTTCTCACGATGCTGGCCCGGCAGTCCCCGGCCGAAACCGTCGCGTTGCTCAGTGATGTTTCTGCCGCTGATCGCCTGGTTCGCGTGCTCGGCGCATCCGCGGGGCTCGCTGACTTTCTGCTGCGACATCCGGAGGAGTTGTCGGTGTTGGCGCTGCCGTTTTCGCGACCGCTGGCTCCGGAGGAGTACCGCCTCGAGCTCGAGGACTCGGTTGCCTCGATCGATCCGACCAACGAGGAGGCGTCCTGGGACGCCCTGCGGGTGCGCTACCGCCGCCACGTGACACAACTCGCTGCGTGGGATCTCGGGCAGGCGCATCCCCTCGACGGCCTCGACAGCGTAGCCGCGGCCCTCGCCGATCTCGCGGCAGCTGCACTTGATGCAGCACTGCTTGTGGCTCGCGCCACCGTGCGGTTCCCTGCGGCCGAAGTCAGGGCGACACGACTGTCGATCATTGGCATGGGAAAGGCCGGCGCTCGGGAACTCAACTATGTGAGCGACGTGGATGTGATCTTCGTCGCCGAGGGGTCTGGTGAGCTCTCCGGCGCACGGGCGGTGGAGATCGCGACGCGCCTGGCGATGGCCGTGATGAGGGGCATCCACGATTTCTCGCGAGAGCCCGCCCTGTGGGAGGTGGATGCCAACCTGCGGCCCGAGGGCAAGGACGGTGCGCTCGTTCGCACGCTCGACTCCCACATCGCCTATTACATCCGCTGGGCGAAGAGTTGGGAGTTTCAGGCTCTGCTCAAGGCCCGCCCCCTGGCTGGCGACGCCGACCTTGGCCGACGATATGTCGAGGCGGTCGCCCCCGGGGTGTGGTCGAGCGCCTCGCGGGAAAACTTCGTCGAAGGGGTGCAGCGCATGAGGGAGCGGGTGACCGACAACATTCCGAGCGCCGAACTCGACTACCAACTCAAGCTGGGTCCGGGTGGCCTGCGCGACGTGGAGTTCACCATCCAACTGCTCCAACTGGTGC
>Ga0209100_1000540_pt1 | contig 31921 bp, 25 predicted proteins | sample lystaG_FD_185480 | JGI IMG/M metagenome (GOLD analysis project Ga0209100, IMG submission 185480) | Glacier valley bacterial and archeal communities from Borup Fiord, Nunavut, Canada, to study Microbial Dark Matter (Phase II) -... | ecosystem: Environmental > Aquatic > Freshwater > Ice > Glacier ... | reverse complement strand
AGCACCTCCAGGCTCGAGGGGTCGAACAGGTGTAGGTCCTCGAGCACCAGCAAAGCTCCGCTCAGAACCCGCTCGAGCGCGTGGTTCAGGGCCTCGAGAAAGTGAGCGCGGCCCTCGGGCGCGGCGCGGCCAGCCTGGAGCTTGGGATGCAGGTCGGGTTCGAGTTCGGGAATCAGGCGGGCCACCTCGCGCCGCCAGACCCCTTTGAGCGTGCCCAGCGCGGACAGGTGCTCGCGCAGTGCCACGAACAACGGTAGAAAGGGAGTGTGCTCACCGTCCTCGCGCCCTCGCAGGGTCAGCACCGCGCCCCAGCGGTGGGTCAGGGCCTCGAGCACCGCGCTTTTGCCCACACCGGGTTCTCCAGAAAGCAGCACCAGCCCGCCTTTTTCGCTCAGGGTGTGCTCGAGGGTATCGAGCAGCGCCTCGCGCCCAATCAGCGGGGGACGGCTGAGACTTCCGTGTGGCGCTTGCAGGAAAATCGGCGAACTGGGCAGGCCGCGCAATCGCTCGAACAGCGCCTGGGTTTGCGCGTCGGGCAAAACGCCGAGTTCGCGCTCGAGCAGGGTTTTGAGAACGAGGTAATGCTCGAGGGCCAAGTCGCGTTCCCCCAGCAGGGCGTGCAAGCGTATGGCCTCGCGGTGTAGCGCTTCGTCGGGGGTCTCGAGCAGGGGAGTCAACTCGAGCAGGGCCTCCCGCAGATGTCCTCCGGCCTCGAGCTGGGCCACGCGAGCGCGTTTGAGCCTCAGCCAGACGGTATGTAACTCGGTGCGCCGATTCTCGAGCCACTCGTCAAAGCCGCTCGCTCCGGGTACGTCCAGGCCCTCGAGCAGCGGTCCCCGGTACAGGGCCAGCGCCGCTTGTGGGTCGCCCTGTTCGCGCTCGAACTGCAAAACGTCGCACTCGAGCGGTCCTCTGAGCATTACCGCCTCCGGGGTCAGCTCGAGCAGCCCTGCAAGCGCGGTGGCCTTGAGGCGGTGCAGTTCCTGACGCAGATTGCGCCGCGCCGCTTCTGGGTGAGAATCGGTCCACAGCAGTTCGGCCAGAACCTCGCGCCGGACCCCTTTTTTCTGACCCTCGAGTGCCCCTCCCTCGAGCGCCAAATACACCACCAGCGCCAGACGTTTAGGCGGCAGGTCCAGAGCAAGACCCGCCAGCCACAGTTTGCACTCGCCCAACGCCTTCAGCTCGAGCACAGAAACACGCCTCCTCGAGATTTTCCCAGTCTGTCTATCCATCTAAAGTTTACCAGTCGCACGCCCAAAAGGGATGTTGCAAAGACCAGCAAAGAGGAGGACTTGAACTCCCTCGAGCGTTCAAGTCCTCCTCTCTTTATTCTTTTGACGAGAAAACGAATTTTGTAGCCCAACGTCTTCCAGGTTTAATGCACTACAAACTGCCCATTGAGCCGCAATTTCCTCGAGCGGCGGTACAACTGAGCGGGGCGGCCCACCCCTAGCCTGCGCTCACCCGCCGGGTCCAGGCTGCCCTCGGTGAGTACGCGTTTGCGAAAATTGCGCTTGTCGAGCTTTTTGGAGAGCACCGCCTCGAACACGTTTTGCAGCTCGGGCAGGGTGAAGGTGTCGGGTAAGAACTCGAGCGCTAAATTGCCGTACTCGAGCCGCAGCGTAACCCGCCTCAGTGCGTGCTCGAGGATAGAGGCGTGGTCGAAGGCCAGCTCGGGCGGTTGGTGCGCGTTGAACCACGCGGCGTCCTTGGCCCCGTAGCCGCCATAAACCGCTGGAGCGCCGTGTGGCAAAACCACAAGATGTGTCACCGAAACAATGCGACCACGCGGGTCGCGTCCCGGCTGCCCGAAGGCGTATAGCTGCTCGAGATGGTTGGGTTCGAGGCTGACCCCGGTTTCCTCGCGCAACTCGCGCAGGGCGGCGTCCTCGAGCGGTTCGTCCTCGCGCACGAAGCCTCCCGGCAGCGCCCACGCCTCGCTGTGAGGCCGGGTGCGCCGCTGAACCAGCAACACCTTGAGCTGGTCCTCGTGAATGGCAAAGGCCACCACGTCCACCGCCAGCCCCACCTGGGCGGCGTGAGTTGGCAAAGATAGTGTTCCTAACACACTATTCAATGTAGTACGCTCGAGTGTGCTTGTCAAGGCAAATCTGACTTGGCGGAGTCCCCAAGCAGGGCGAACGTAACCACTTGTTGCAAGATTCACGACCCCCTTGTTTAGCCGTTCACATCATTTAAATTGAAAAGTCGAACTCGATAAAAAACCCATCCCACTCTAGTGAAAAATCGCTTCACTAGAAGGCTGAACCGGGTCCGTCCCACTTCACGCCCAATCTATCGGCCACCGCCTTGCCCAAATCGGCAAAGCTCGAGCGTGTTCCCAGATTCACCGCAGATTTTCCCGGCTCATAAGCCAAGAGCAGTGCGTGTTCTCGGGTGTGGTCGGTTCCAGTCCAGGTGGGGTCGTTACCGTGGTCGGAAGTCAAAATTAGCAGGTTTCCCTGACCCACCGCCTCGAGCAGACGGGGCAGGTGCGCGTCGAATTCTTCGAGCGCCTTACCGTAGCCGATGGGGTCGCGTCGGTGGCCAAACTTGGCGTCGAAATCGACCAGATTGGTGAACACCAAACCGTCAAAATCCTGAGCCATCACATCGAGCGTTTGTTCTATTCCCTCGAGATTGCTTCCGGTGTGAATTTCACGGGTGATGCCGCTGTGGTCATAAATATCACCGATTTTTCCCACGGCAATCACGGTTTTACCAGCTTCAAAGAGCGCGTTCAGCACGGTACGTGGCGGGGTGAGCGAGAAATCCTGGCGCAGTTCGTTCGCCCGTTCAAACGGAAAAGTTCCCCGAAACGGACGGGCAATCACTCGAGCCACCGCATACGGCCCCTGCAAGATGGCTCGAGCGGCCCTGCACCACTCGTAAAGCTGTTCAATCGGCACGATGTCCAAGTGCGCCGCAATCTGAAATACGCTGTCGGCGCTGGTGTAAACGATGGGTTTGCCCGTCTCGAGATGCTCGGGGCCAAAATCCACGATGACCTCGGTGCCGCTGTAAGGCGCGTTGCACAGCCAACCGCGCCCAATTTGAACCTCGAAAGCGTCCATCACTGCTGGTGGAAAACCATCAAAAAAAGTCTGGAAGGGGTTCTCGAGATGCACGCCCATGAATTCCCAGTGTCCGGTGCTGGTGTCTTTTCCCTTAGACACCTCGAGCATCCGGCCATACGAGGCCAGCGGTGCGGTGGGACACTCGAGGTTTACGGTGGGGATGCAGCCCAGACCCAGCTTTTCCAGGTTAGGCAGTTTGACTCCACTGCGCTCGAGGGTGTGGTTGAGTGTGTGTGACCCAGCGTCGCCGCCGTTTGCAACATCGCCAAATTCTGCTGCGTCGGGCAGTGCGCCTACGCCTACCGAATCGAGCACTATGACCGTGATTTTCATAGCTTTAGTTTAGTCGTTCGGCATCGTGTCCCGCTTTGGGTTTAGAGCGGGACGAAAGCACTTGAAATCCTGTTCACGCCCACCTGCTACACTGTGGTACAAGGTGATACCATGACCCTCTCCCGCAACCAAATCAACCTGCGCCTTCCCCCTGACTTGCTCGAGAGCATTGACGCATTTCTCGAGCGCAAATATGGCCCTGTCGGCGTGAGCCGCACCCGTGTACTCGAGGAGTGGATTCGGCAGGGGCTGGCCCAGGAGCAAGCCGCGCTCGAGCGGGGGAAGCCGCGTGGTCTCGAGCGTCCGCTGGCGACCAGGGGGTCTCAACTTAGCCAGGACCTGCTGAGTGAGGAGCGAGACCACTTTTGACCCATATTTTGTACCTCGATACCAGCGCGCTGGCCAAGCTTTACCTCGACGAACCCGGAAGGCAAAAGGTGCTCGAGGCGCTAAAATGGGCTGATGAGGTGGCCATCTGCGCCATTGGCTATACCGAGATGTGCTCGCTTCTCTCCAGGCGGGAACGCGAAGGTTCGCTAAACACTCTCGAGTTTGAAACTGTGCTAGAAGCGCTCGAGCAGGATTGGAATCACATGTGGATAATCGAGTTGGGTGAGGACCTGACCCACCAGGCCGGACGGCTGACCCGCAGCCACGCATTGCGCGCCCTGGACGCGCTTCACCTGGCAGCCGCGCTCGAACTCAGGTCGCTGGGTACGCTCGAGTTTCTGACCTTCGATGTCAAGCTGCTCGAGGGTGCGCGGGTGGCTCTCGAGACGGGGAACTGACGCGAACCGATTTGCACTCACCCCTGACACACTGCGTCCTGCTACCTTAATAGTGATGACTACGGCGGCAATAAGCCCGAACAACACCTCTATTACCCCGCCCACGCTCGAGCTTTCGGCTCGCGGACTCAGCAAGACTTATGGCAAGCGCATGGTCGTGCGCGGCGTGGACCTCTCGGTGCGGCGCGGTGAAATCGTGGCCCTGTTCGGCCCCAACGGCGCGGGCAAAACCACCACCTTCTACATGATGGTGGGCTTTGTGCGGCCCGGTGGTGGCACCATCACGCTCGGGGGTCAGGACATCACGCAGCTTCCGATGCACCGCCGCGCCCGTCTGGGTTTAGGCTACCTGCCGCAGGAACCCAGCGCTTTTCGTAAGATGACCGCGCGCGATAATCTGCTGGCCATTCTCGAGTTCCAGAATTTATCCAAAGCGCAGCAAAACGCTCGAGCTGATGAGTTGCTCGAGGAGTTTTCGTTGACCTCGCTGGCCTCGAGCATGGCGTACACGCTTTCTGGTGGCGAGCGCAGACGCTTAGAAATCGCTCGAGCGCTGACCACCGACCCCGACTTTATTTTGCTCGACGAACCCTTCACTGGGGTGGACCCCAAGAGCGTGGGCGAGATTCAGCGCCTGATTCGGGAGCTGCGCGAACGGCGCGGCCTGGGCGTGTTCATCACCGACCACGCGGTGCGCGAAACCATGGCCCTCACCGACCGGGTTTACCTGATGTACGACGGCGCGGTGCAGTTCGAGGGCACCCCAGACCAGTTCGCCCGCGACGGTCTGGCTCGAGCGAACTATCTGGGGGAGCATTTTGAGTTGTGAGGGATGGGTGGTGAGTGGTCAGTTATCAGTGGTCAGTTATCAGTTAAAGACGAGGATGACTTTTGCACACTCTGCTCGAGGGCTTATCGCAACTTTGACAGAAGTTAAATGCGGGCTAAAACTAGAGTTGTAAGCAGCTTTAGCTAATTGCTCACCACTCATAACTCACCACTCCCAACTCATTGCCCGACCCTGCACTCCCAACCTCATGCTCTGGATATTCCTGCTCTTTCTTCTCGTTCTGGCGGGCGTGATTGCCTACGCTGGAGACGTGATTGGTCGTCGCATCGGGCGCAAGCATTACCGACTGTTTGGGCTGCGCCCTAAAACTACGGCGCTGATTTACGCCATCGGCTCTGGGGTACTCATCAGTTTAGTGAGCGTGCTGTTTTTTGCCGCCCTAAACCAGCAGGCGCTGCGTAATATTCTCGAGGCCGACAGCCTGCGCGGTGAGGTGCGTCAGCTCGGGAAGCAAGTCAACCCGCTGCGTGCGGAAATCAAAGGGACCCAAACGCTGCTCGAGGGTGCGAGGGTGCGGCTCGAGGCGGCTCAGAAGCAGGTTTCCAGGTTAGGCGCTCGTCAGAAAGAGATTTTGCTCGACAAATCCGCGCTCGAGATTGAGGTATCCACCCTGGAGAGCGTCAAAAACGACCTGGCCATTCGCACCACCCAGCTCGAGGAAAATAGTGTCCAGCTCGAGGACCGGGCCAATACCTTGCAAACTCAGGTGCTCGAGGCCGAGCAGAGGGTGAAACAAACCAATGCAAAGCTCGAGGCGCGGGGCAAGGCACTGGTCGAGGTTCAGACTCAGTTCCGGGCGAGCCGGGTTCAGCTCGAGCGGACCCAGGCTCAATTTCAAGCAGGGCGTGAACAACTGCGGCTCAGTCAACAGCAACTCGAGGAGCGTCAAGCGCAGCTTAAAGAAAGCCAAGCGCAGCTCAAATCAAGCGCAGCGCAGCTCAAGGTCAGCCGCCAAAATCTGGCGCTCAGTCAGGGTCAGCTCGAGGCGCTCAAAACTCAGAAAGCCACCCTCGAGCGCGAGGGCACAGTGCTCGAGCTTGCAAAAGTTCAGCTCGAGGCTGAGAAAACCCGCCTGAGCCAGACCCTGACCGGGGAGCGTGCCGAGGCGGCCAAGGTTCGCGCAACTCTTGGAACTTTGCGGGCCAGCTCGAGCACGCTGCAAAGTGAATTGACCCGTCAGGGCGGCGAGGTGGCGCGGCTCAAAAAGACGCGGGACAGCGCCCAGGCCGAGCTGAGGAAGCTGGGCGAGCAACGCGCCGGGTTCGAGCGCGACAACGGCACGCTCAAGAGCAGCATCGCACAGCTCAAAAATGAGCGAACCCAGCTTCAGGCCGACCTGGACCGCGCCGGCAGTGAACTTCAGGCCCAGCGTACCGGGGAATTCGTGTACCGTAAAAATGACCTGGTGTTTCAAACCACCCTCGAGCGCATAGATGGTCCTACCCTGGACGCCGCGCTGCAAAAAGCCTTGCGTCGGGTCTCGAGTCGGGGTGCAAAGGGAAGCCTCTCGAGCGTGCTTTCAGCGGACCAGAAAGCCGCGCTGTTGACCCGAATGCAGGCGCTTGGGGGCCGTTCACTGCTGGTTTTGCGAAGTGCCACCAACACCATCGCTGGAACCTTTGTGACCTTCCAGGCCGAGGCGGTGAACAACGCTGTGGTTTTTTCGCGTGCTCAGCCGATTCGCAGCAAACTGATTGCGGTAGGTGGTGAGGAACTGCGCTCCAACGATGATTTGCGGGCTTCGCTCAACGCTCTTGAGAATACGGTGCTCGAGGCTCTGCGCGGCGCGGGCGTCCCGCCTGAGAACGTGCTCGAGGGCGGTCTGAACGAGGCCGATACCTTCGAGCTGATAGGTCGGCTCAAGACACTAGGTGGCAGCGTACTGGTGGGCATCGCCGCCCGAGACGACGTGCGGCCCAGCTCGAGCGTGGAACTCTACCCGATTATCTTGCGGTGACGCTCGAGGGAAGGGTTTAGGCCAAGTGGGTGAGTCGAGGGAATAAAATTTGAAGCAAGCTTCAGGGAAAACGTCGAACGCTAAACGTCTGGGACGTGAGTGAACGTGTGACGTTTGCGGGTGTGGTGAATGAGAAGTAAAGGGAACTTTTGGAAACCCTGCCCATCCCCCATCGGTCCGATAGCAACTTTGTGAGCAAGCTGTAGAATTGGCACAAGGTGCAACCCTCTACCCCCCCATCCCCTCCTATTTTGCGGCGCATTGAGGCGGGCGGTATCGCCCTAACCCTCTCCGAGCACGAACTCAGCCTGATGCAGCGCGGTACGGCGCAAACGGTGGCCCTCGAGCACATCAGTAAAATTCAGAGCGACGCTGGGCGGCTGGCGGTGTTTCAAGCGGACCGAATCGCTCTGGCTGCCGACGTGAGCCTGTTCGATGTGGACGCGCTGACCCTATTTTTCAACGAGGTCCGCAAGGGGGTCACCGCGCTCAAAAACCGGATTAGGCTCGAGGCAGACCGTCTCGAACTCATCAGTCTCAAGGCTAAAAAAGCTCAGGTGGGCGAGTTAAACGCCGCTGAACTCGAGACCTTTGCCGAGGACACAGAAGCCGAGGTGCGGCGGGCCGTGACCCAGAACCCCCGCGTGCCAAGCTGGATTTTAGGTCGGCTGGCCCGTGACGAGAGCGACGCGGTGCGCGAGGCGGTGGCGCGGCATGAACGCACCCCGCCCGAACTCATCGAGGGCTTGCTGACCGATGGAGACGCCGAGGTGAGGTCGAGCGCTCGAACCAATCTGGTGCGGAGCCTGGCGCGGGCTGCGCTCGATGGCGACCCTCGAGTGCGGGTGATGGCGGCCTGCAATCAGCACACCCCGGCGGAGTCGCTGACCGTGTTGGGGCAGGACCCGGTGGAGACGGTGCGTGACGCAGCGCTCGAGAATTCCAACCACCCCAGCTACCCCGAGCGCCACCACCTGCCCAGTTTCTTGCTGCCGCTCGAGGCTCCCGTTTCGTTTGAAACGCTGCGCGACCTTTCGCCCAGCGCTCAGGGTCCCGACACGTTGGCCGCCGAACTCGCGCTCGAGTACGGCGAGGCGGTCAAGAATGGCCTGCGGGTGGAGTTCTCGAGCGCCCCAGACGGGCTGGCGCTGCTGGCCACCCTCACGCTCGAGGAGAGTTTTCCGCGCGCGCTCAACCTGCGGGCCATCTGCGCGGGAACCGACCGGGTGTATCCACCCGAGGAAACCCTGGAACTCAACCCCGGCGGCAGTGCTTTTATCGTCTTTGTGCCCAACGGACGGCCCAGCAACTGGCTGCTCGAGGTGCAGGAGGTGGGGCCGCTGCGTCAGGTGAGGTTGTCTTTGCCTTCTCGAGCGGTGGTGAGTTAGTGAGGGTGAGAGGGTAAGAGGGTTGGAGGGTGAACAGAGCGCCTCCGGTAGGTCTTTAGTTTTTGGTTTTTGGTCGGTTTGATTTCGGGCGCAAGGGGGCAGACCAACCAATTACTAAAAACCAAGAACCCGCCGGAGGCGCAAAGCTTTGTAGTTTATAGCGAAATCAAAAAAGCGTGTTCAGTGCGTCCCGGAAGCCTAGAGCCGCCGCTCGAGCTGCCTCCACATTCAAACTATCGGCATACTGAATTCCCCGGCTGGCCGAGACTACCGCGCCCGTGCCGTTCGGAAAAAAGGCCGGAGCTAAACTCTCGAGCGCCGCGCCCTGAGCGCCCAGTCCAGGCAGCAGCAGGGGAGAGCGCGGCATCAGGGTGCGAAAGTGCTCGAGTTGTGCGGGATGTGTGGCCCCGACCACCGCGCCCACGCTCGAGAGTGGGCCAGGTTCCTCAGCACTCAAGCGCGCCAGCTCGAGGGCCACTTTTTCGGCCACAGTATTTCCGATAGAGTTTCCGTTCTCGAGTTCCAAATCTTGCAAATCGGCACTGCCGGGGTTGCTGGTTTTGACCAGTACAAAAATTGCGCCCCCATTCGCTCGAGCAGCCTTCACAAATGGGGTCAGGGTTTCAAAGCCCAGGTAAGGGTTCACCGTGAGCGCGCAGCCCGCGTTGTCGCCGCTCAGCCACGCCGCCGCGTAAGCCTCGGCGGTAGAGCCGATGTCGCCGCGTTTGGCGTCCAGAATAACTGGCAGCTCGAGCGCCTTTGCCACCCCTACCAGCTCGGCCAGCAAGGTAAATCCCTCGAGTCCCAGCGCCTCGAAGAATGCCAGTTGCGGCTTGACGCAGGCAATAAATGGCGCGCAGACCTCGAGCACCTCGAGCGTGTGCGCCCGAAGCTGGGCAAAGTCTGGGTAAAACTCAAAGCGGGGGTCCAGACCCAGACACAGACGGGTCCGGTGCTCGAGGGTGCGGGCAGTCAGGCGTTCGGAGAACATGGCCCTAGTTTAAGGTCGAGTAACACCCTCTCGAGTGCTCGAGCATATAGACAGGTCAAACTGTCGCATTCACTACCTTCTACACTGATGTTATGGCCCAGCTCAATTTCACCTATCCCATCACGGCGACCTTCCGCATGATTACCCTCTCGCCCGAGGTGCAGGTCAAGAACTCGAGCGACGAACTGCTGATGCAGGTCAAGCAGAAGTTGCTCACCCTGCGTGAGGCCACCACGGTTTACGCTGACCTCGAGAAGACTCAACCCCTCTACCACATCAAAGCGGACCGCATCAGCGGGTTCCGGGCGGTTCACCGCATTACAAAGGCGCAGGGAGGCGAAACGGTGGGTTCGGTCAAAGCGGCAGGGCTGCGGAGCCTGTGGAAGACCCACTACGACGTGACCGACGCGCAAGATAGACCGCTGTTTTACATTCAAGAAGAGAACCCGTGGATTAAGTTTCTGGACGCACTGCTCGATGAAATTCCGCTGATTGGACCCATCGCCGCCACCTTCATTCAGCCCAGCTACCTGCTCAAAGACGCGTCTGGAACGGCGCATTACCGCATCGTCAAGCGCCGCTCCTTCGTGGCCCGCCACTTCAGCCTCGAGCATTTGGGCACTACGGCGGACTTTCCGGCCGAACTGGTGGCCCTTTCCCTCATTCAAACCATCTTCCTCGAGCGTAACCGGGGTGGGGCGTAGGTTGGGAAAACTCACGACAAAGACAACCAGAAGCGCTTTTCTACCCGGCGCACGTTCTCGAGGAAACTCAGGCGCTCAAGAACAGGAAGAATATCGTGCAGAGCGGTGTCAGCCGGGTCGCCCTCAAAAGGCGATACGGGAAGCCAGTTTCCGTAATGTCGCTCGAGCTTTTCGGGGGAATCGTCGAGCATCAGCACTCGCTCGAGCGGGTAGCCACGCCGTTTTACCTTTCGCAAATCCTTAATCCAGTATCGCTCAAAGGTTTCCATATTGAGGTGGGTCGTGCAGCGCTCGGAGGTCCAGACGAACTCGAGCGAAATATGACTGGGTATGAGGTTTGGAACAGCTTCGAGTGCGTATTCAGGGCTGCTTGAGGTCCACACGGCGAGGCGAAAACTTTTTGAGACTTGCTCGAGGAAATTTTCGAGAAAAGGTCGCCTGTAAACGAAGTAGGGACCGATGCGAAAATCTTCATGCCACTCGAGTGCAGTTTCACGAGCGTGCATCAGGGTCTCGTCCAAATCGAGGATGAGCAAGGCTTGGGTCATGGTGCAGTTTAGCGGGACGGGTCCTCGAGAAGTATCCGGCAAATGGCGTATATAGAAAAATTGCGCCTCCGGCTGTCTTGACCTAAGCGGCACCTTCCGGGCCAGGTCGCGGGCCTTTAGTTTTTAGTTCTTGGTCGGTTTGATGTTGAACATCGAGAGCAAACCGACCAATTACCAAGAACCAAGAACCCGCCGGAGGCGCAATCTTTTCCCCCTCGAGCGCCCCACCCCTCAAATCAACTCGAACGGCTCACCCTGAAACAGCACTCGAGCCTTGACCTCGCCCCAATCCTCGGGGACTCCCTTGCTCGAGCCTTGTGTGCCGGGACCAAATCCTAAAGTGGCCCACAGATACGCAAACGGCGCGGCGGCGGCCCACGCCTGGGGGTGGCAGGCCGCAGGGTAGGGCACGGGCGGTGAGGCGGGGAGGCCCTCGATTTCCTCTCGAGCAAAACCGGCGTACAGCTCGGGCAATCTCGCGTCTGCGGTGATGGCCGCACTCTCGAGCTGGGAAAGCGCCAGTTGTTTGAGCGGCTCCACCAAGCCGTAGCGGGCCAGCCCCAGCGCAATTAGGGCGTTGTCATGCGGCCATACGCTGCCGTTGTGATAAGAAACCGGATTGTAGCGTGGTTCATTCTCGGCCAGCGTGCGGATGCCCCAGCCCGACCACATCCCTTCGGAGAACAGGGTTTGGGCCACTCGAGGGGCCAATTCCGGGGGTACGATTCCGGCCCACAGCGCGTGTCCGGCGTTGCTCACCACCACTCGAGAGGGCCGTTTTTGAGCGTCTAGGGCGTGTGCGTAAGTCCCCAGGGCCTCGAGCCAGAAGTGTTTGTGGAACTTTTCTTGCAACACTTTGGCCTTCCCCTCGAACTCGAGCGCTTTTTCAGGTTGTTCGAGCGCGGTGTATACCTTCGCCGCACTCTGGTACGCCCTGAACGCGTAAGCCTGGACCTCGACCACCGCAATCGGGGCCTGTAAGTCGCTTCCCGTTTCGTCGAAAGTGCTGTCCCCGGAATCTTTCCACACCATGTTGGTCATGCCGCCCTTTTGGGGGCTGTACTCAATAAAGCCGTCTCCGTCAGGGTCGGCGTCGGGACCCACCATCCACTCGAGCGCCGCCTCCAGGTTGGGAGTCAAGTTCCGCACCGTCTCGAGGTCGCCGGTCCACTCGAGGTAATCGCCCAGCAGGCACACCCACAGCGGCGTGGCGTCTACCGTGGCGTAATAGGTGGAAAAGGGAGTGCGCCCGGTCTGGCTGGCCTCGCCGTCGCGCTGCTCGTGCAAAATCTTACCTGGAGCCTCGAGCGTGCGCTCCACCAAATTCTTGCCCTGAAACGCCGCCAGATAGCTCAGGGTTCCCTTGGCGATGTTGGGATACCACGGCAGCGTCATCAGCGAGACGATAAGGGAGTCGCGCCCAAAGGGGGTCACGTACCACGGGATGCCCGCTGCTGGAAAGTCGCCGTAAGCGGTATCGAACAGCAGTGAGCGCAAATCCTCGCTGGCCCGGTCAAACACCCGCTGAAGCAGTCGGTTGCCCACTTTGATGTCGGCCCTGGCCCGCCAGTCGCGGTATTCCTGGGCCAAAATTGCTTCCTCGAGCCGATTTCCGGTGTGTCCGTTTTTGAAGGTGGTGGCTTTGATGGTCAGCTCGAGCTGGCCTTCCTGCGGAATCATCCAGCGCAGCTTGCGCCCGGTGATGGGCCTCACCTCCCTATTTTCGTCGGTGCGTGCGTGGGTCGCACCGGGCAAATCGAGGGTGGCGACGGTCTGGCGCTCCTCGAGCGTCTCGTCTTCCTCAAAAATTTCGCCCATCGGCTCGAGGGTGATTCTCACTTCGCGGCGCACCCCGTCCTCTCCGGCGTAGGCATAGACCAGGCCGTCTGAGAGCGTCTGAACGTGAACGTCACGGTCTATGGGCGGCATTCCGCGCACCTCGAACATATCGCGGAAATCGCAATCGATTTTTAGCTCGAGGTTGTGCAGGGCTGCCATCTCACGCCCGTAATCGGTGGTGTAAGCCTCGAGCGAATCAAACGCTTTGACCCGCACCGTCTCGGTGTAGCCCGCGCCGTCGAGCATTCCACGCCGCCGGAACTCAAGCCGCTGAACGTGGCCCAGGTGCGGTTCGGTGGCGTGCTGAGAAAAGCGGTACGGCTCGGGGCGATGGGTGGAGAGCACGGTGGGCGGCAAGCCCTCGATGCGCCACTCGAGGCGCGACATAAAACGGGTATCGCGGTCGTACAGGCCGGACTCGCCGCCGGACAGTTGGCCCTGGTCGTCCATGACCAGATACAGGGAATTTTCTTTGAGTCTCAAGGGATTCAGGCTCCTTCTTGTAGCGTTTCAGAGAGGTGGCTCGAGCGTTTGGGTTCGGGCCAGGGGAATAAACTCGAGCACTTTAGAACATTCACTCGAGGAATGAAAGCGGTTACAAAAGGGTGAAGAACAGGTCTCGAGGGTGGAAAATGGAATGGTGTTTTTGAGGGTGCTCGAGGGCGGGAAACGGGAAATATCTTTGGTAGGGGCGACTGGCGAGCAAGCCCGGTAGGTGCGGCGAGGCCCGCTAGGTGCCGTTTTCGCCAAGACGCTGTTCTGCTCAAGACAGCAGGTCGCCCTGTGCGCTCAAGCTTCAGCCAAAGGGCGACCTGCTGTCTTGGCGAAATCGGCACCTTCTGGGCCTCGCCGCCAGTCGCCCCTACAGAGTTTTGGTTTTATAATTGCGCTCGAGCGGGAATAACAAAAATATCCCTGTCACCTGTCACCCGTAACCTGAAACCTACTCTTTCCCTCCGCTCGAGGCCGCGCTGGCCACGAAGTAGCGCTGGAACACGATAAACAGAATAATCACCGGCAGCGCCGAGACGATGGCTCCGGCCAGAATCAGACCATAATCGCCGCTCTGACCATAGCTCTGGTTGAACGAGCGCAGCCCGATGGGTAGGGTCAGGGTGGTGCCACCCTTGGTCAGGGCCACCGCTGCCCAGAAATACTGGTTCCACGCGCCCTGCGCGGTGGTGATGGTCAGTGCGCCCAGCGCCGGACCCGCCAGCGGCATGATGACCCGCCAGAAGGTGGTACTCACGCTTGCGCCGTCAATCTTGGCCGCTTCCTCGAGTTCCTTGGGCAGCGTCTCGAAGAACTGCTTCATCAGAAAAATCTGTCCTGCGCCTACGAAAGGTGAAACCAGCCACACCCCGAAGATGCTGCCGAGCAGCCCAATATCGCGCAGCACCAGATAGTTGGAAATGAACAGCACCTGATTGGGCACCGTCATCACGAACAGGATGAACACGAAAAAGGCACCTTTGTACGGAAAGTTGAGTCGGGCCAGCGCGTAGCCCGCCATCGGGGCAAAAATCAGTCCCGAGGCGCACATCAGGAATACCAACAGAAACGAGTTGAGAATCCAGGCCAGAAACAGACTTTGCCCACTCGAGATGTCCCGTGCTTCCTCGAAGATGCGGAAGTAGTTGCGGAAGGTGTAGTTCAGCACCCCCGGCGTGACGTTGATGAAGCTCTGAATTTTGGGATAGGTGTAGGCGCGGTCCACACGCGGGGCCTGCACGTTCTCGAGTCGGCTTGGGTCGAGCGTGGCGCTATCGTACACGTAATCAAAGGGGGCCTCGAGCGTCATGGGGGTATTTTCCACTCGAGGGGCGGGCTTGTCCGGCTCGTCCACGTTCTTTGCGCCCTGCGGGTAAACGATGTTCCAGGTGTAGGTGACTTTCTGCCCTGGCTTGCCGTCGGGTAGGGTCGCGGGGGTCAGGCTCGAGACTTTTAAGTTCTCGATTTTGGCGTAATCAGCGGCGTAGGCGATGTTGCCCAGGATGTTGGACCCCGCGCCGGGGCGAATTTTGGGAATGGTGACGCTCACCAGTTCGGGGTTTTTGCCCACCGGGACCACGCTCGAGGGCACTAAGTAACTCACCTCGAAGGACACGTTGGCTCCTGGTGCAAAGCCTCCGGTCCAGCCGTTGCCGCCCGCTTGCTGGCCCAATTTATACGACGCACCCCAGTTTTTGGGCAGAATCTGCTCGAAAATCAGGCGGGGTGGGTACTCGAGCGGGTCGGTTTTGAGGCTCGAGACCAGCGCCACTAAGAGCGGCCCCATGAACAGCAGCGCGAAGAAGACCAGCAAAAAGTACATCAGCCCCGCCCGCGCCCAGCGGCGACGCATCACCCAGGCGGTGTCCACCTTGGTGCCGGAGACGTAGGTAAAGGCCTTACTCGAGGTAGCCATTATTTCACCCCTTCGTCGCTGACAAAGAAGCGGCGTTGAAGCTGAACCACCAAAATGGTGAGCAGCGCGAGCACCAGCGCGGCGGCGCTGGCCTGCCCCACCAAGCTCGCTCCGGTTCCCAGCACCCGGTTGTAGACGTAGTAAGCCAGGGTGATGATGCTTTCCTGCGGCGCGGTGCCGTCGAACAGCGCCACTTGGTCAAACATTTGCAGCGTGCCAATCAGCCCCGAGGTGATGGCGTAAAAGGTCACTGGGCGCAGCATCGGCACGGTGATAAAGCGCATCTGCTCCCACGGCGAAGCCCCGTCTATGCCTGACGCTTCGTACAGGCTGCCCGAGATATTTTGCAGACCTGCCAGAAAGAACAGCATCAGGGTGGGAATGGTGGTGAAGGTGTTCATCACGATGATGACCAGCAGCGGATACGGGATAAAGCCCAGAAATTTTTCGCGGGTGGAAAGCCAGTTGAGCTGAATGGGCTTGGAGCTACCGACCTCGAGCACATTAAACTGGGTCAGCAACCACGCCCCCACCACGCCAATGAGCAAGGAAACGACCAATAGCGCAGGGTCGAAAGCCCCGGCGGGAAGTCCCCTCGAGCGCTCCCAGGCGACCTGAAGCGCCTGCACCAAAATTACGATGCCCACGAAGCTCAGCAAAATGGGTGCGTAGTTGACCAAAGTGCTGGCAAAGTACGCCAGGATTCCGGTGGGCCGGAACAGCCAGATGAAGATGAGGGTGATGACCGCGCTCGAGGCGATGGACGGCATGTAATAGGCGGTGCGAAAAAAGGTTTGTCCACGCAGCTTCTGATTGAGCACCACCGCCAGCAGCAGCGCCCCCACGGTCTGCACCACGGTGACGATGATGGCGAAGATGAAGGTATTGGTCAGTGCGGTGAAGAACAGTGGGTCGCGGAACAGTTCGGTGAAGTTATCTATCCCGGTGAATCGGGTGATTCGGAACAGGTTGTAGTCGGTGAAGCTGTAAAAGACCGTCCGCACGAAGGCAAAGACAAAAAAGACCACCAGCGCAATCAGAAACGGGGCCAGAAAAGTCAGCGCAGACAGGGTTTCCTGACTCGCTAAGCCACTCGAGCGGCGGCGACGCACGGGAGGTGTGGGTTTTCCCAGCGAGGCGGTCATGACCTCACCCCCTGGAGAGCTGAGGCAGGTAAATCTTGAATCCTCGAGCGTTTAGACACGGTGTTTCCTCCTCTCGAGCGTTTGAATGGGTATTGGTTTGTTTGAGTCTCGAGTGCGTCTCAGAAACTAAAATTAAGATTTTCTCGAGCCTGAATAAACAAAATCTGGAGGAACAAAAAACCCCCCGGAATGCGGGGGGTTCATAGCATCACGCTCGAGCTTATATGGCTCTCTGCCCTCTGCTCTCTGCCCTCTGCGTGAGCGTAACGACCCTCACTTCACGATGCGGTTGAGCGTGTCTTGAGCGCGCTTGATGGCGTCCGCGCTCGAGCTGGTTCCGTCCAAGGTGCTCTTGAGTGCCTCGTTGAAGGCGTTGAACCAGTCGGCTCCGTACTTGCCCGGAGCAAAGGGGAACACGTTGTTGCCGCTGGCTCCGGTAAACACGTTCTTGTTGGCCATCGCCTCGACGGTGGTCTTTTTGAAGTAGGGGTCGGTTTGCAGCGCCTTGCGGCTGGGAAGTGCCAGACCTGACGACAGCACGTACTGCTGGGTCTGGGCGCTGGTCAGGGCGTTGAGGACCTTGAGCGCGGCAGCCTTGTTCTTGCTGTCGGCGTTGATGGCCCAGGCTACGGTGTAGAGCAGGTTTCCGCGCCCTTTGGTTTGAGGGTCGCGCGGCAGCAAGGCGGTGCCGTACTTCAGGTTGGGAGCGTTGTCGCGCAAAAAGGGAAGCGCCCAGGCCCCTTCAAAGGCCGTGGCGACCTTGCCGGACTTGATGCAGTCGCCGCCCCAACCCGCGTTAATCTGGCTGGGTTGCACCGCCACACCCTTTTTGACCATGCCTGCGTACCACTCGAAGGCGCGGACAAAGTTAGCGTCGAGGACGGTTTTACCTTGTGCATTAAACGGTTTCCAGCCCGTGGAGGCCGCGAACGCTCCGAAGCGGGCGTAGTCGGCGGGGAAGCAGGTTCCCTTGTAGTCGCCGCCCAGCGCTTTTTGCACCGCGCTGATTTTGGTGTCGAAGGTGTTCCAGGTGTCGTTGGGACCGGGGTAAGCGACTTTGGCCTGGTCAAACAGGTCCTTGTTGTAGTACAGCACCAGAGTGTTGAAGTCCTTGGGCACGCCGTAAAGCTTGCCGCCGATGGTGAAGACCTTGTTCAGGTTGGTCAAAAATTCACCGCTTTTGACCGAGCTGGTGAGGTCTACCAGTTTGCCCGAAGCGGCCAGTTCTGGCACTGCGTCGGCCTCGAGATAAAACAGGTCGGGAGCGGTGCCCGCCGAGAGCTGGTTTTTGAGGTTCTTGCCGAAATCGGCGGTGGGCACGTACTTGACGCTGATGCCGTCCTGGTCCACGGCGGGCTTGATGTACTTGTTGATCAGGTCGTTCACCGTGGCGGTGTCAGTGGGGCCGTCGTATCCACCGATGGTGATGACGGTCTGCGCGAAGGCACCGGAAAGCGCCAGAAGAGTGCCGAGTAGGACTGCTTTTTTCATAGTTTTTTCTCCTGTAGAGCCTGATAGAAACTGACAAAGCGCTATGGAATGACGACCCACCTTGCGGAAAAGTCGTACCTCAGATTTACACTCGAGCGACTCGAGAGGAGGCCACATTCAAGGGGGCGGTGGTGTCGCCCAGAACTAGTGAAACCGGATTGACCACGCGGCGGGCGGGCAGTTCCTGGAGGGCCTCGAGCAGCAGTTCCACCGCGCCCCTGGCGATGGCGGGAATGTCCTGAGCCACGGTGGTCAGGTGGTAGGGGAGTTCGGGCATTCCGTCAAAGCCGACGATGGAGACATCTTGCGGAACACGCACCCCCAGGTCCTCGAGCGCGGAAATCGCGCCCACTGCCATCTCGTCGGATTCACAGAACAGGGCGCTGAAGCGCACACCCTCTTCCCAGGCCCGCCGCACCGCCCGGTAGCCGCCCAGCAGCTCAAAGTTGCCCACCAAGCGGGTGACGCCGGACAAATCGGAACCCAGACCGTACTCACCCATCGCTCGAGCAAAACCGCTTTCGCGGTCCACCACGCCCTGGCGCGACTTGATACCGCTCAGGAGCGCAATCTGGCGGTGTCCTAACTCGAGCAGGTGACGGGTCGCTTGGTAAGCGCCGTCCTCGTCGGCGGGGGCCACGCAAGACAGACTTTCGTGGTGTCCCACCAGCACGGTCGGAACCTTACGCTCGAGCAGGAACTCGAGACGGGGGTCCTGGGCTTCGGCGCTGAGTACCAGCATGGCGCTTGGAAGGCGCTTGCTCGAGGCCAAATCTTCGTCGAGTTCTTCTACCGGAATGCCCAGTTCCTGAAGTTCACGGAACAGCGCCCCCCGGAACAGCACGAAATAGGGCGCTAGGCGGCGGTCTGCTCGAGCCAGACTCAGGCCCAGAGTGTGCTTGGTTCGCAAGCTGAGTTCACGGGCGGCGGGGTCGGGGCGGTAGCCAAGCTCATCCATCACGGCCAGAACGCGGATTCGGGTGGATTCGGCCACCGTGGTGCGGGCATTGAGCACCCGGCTGACCGTTCCCTTGGAAACTCCGGCTCGAGCGGCGATGTGCTGGATGGTTAGCTTCATGAGATTCACTATAACCGCTCAAAAAACAGACTGGGCGAGCGAAGCTCCCGGCCTGAAACGTCTTTGTAATCGGTTACAAAGAGAGTGTACGGCAGGCCACGCTCATCTGTCAAGCGGTCTAGTGAAAGGAAATACAAGCCTAGAACAAGGTGTGGTTAGTTAAAAGTTTTTATTCTCCAAAGCGCAGGGAATAAGCCCTAAGTTCGAGCCGTGAGAAATTTACTTTTGTCTTAAAATTACTTTCTCTGAAAGTAGATTTTGGCCAAAACGAAACCTGCTTAGGAAACCGGTTACAATCCTGGGCGCGCTTGCTCGAGCCGTGGGGTAGTTTAAAGCATTTTGCGGAAGTATTGAGCCAGGGGCGAAATACTTCCCGACTAAAAGGAGTAGCAACAGGAAGGCGTTTTTCACGAAAGCGGACAGGCGGTCTGGCCCGAAAGGTGCCGTTCAGACTAAGACGCCCGATAGGTGCCGCTCTGTCCAAGACATGGAGACAGCCGTAGCGCAGCGAAGGTGGCGCTTTTGAATAGTGAAAAATGCTTTAAGACTCGAGCGTGCCGGGTTTGCGCTTCCTACGCTCGAGCGACCCTCTCGTTTGCGCTCTGCTAAGGTGTGCGTGTGTTGCGAACCCTGCCCTTCGTTCTCGCCTTCGCGCACCTGCGAAAACGGCGCACTCAAAATGGGGTCACATTGCTGGGCATCGCCATCGGGGTGATGGTGCTGACCACCTCGCTTTCACTGGTCAACGGCTTCACTTACGCACTGCTGCAAACCACGCTCAAAGCCACGCCGCACCTGCTGCTGCGCTCTTACGATAACAACGCCAGCCCCGCGCTCGAGACGCTGCTTTCACGCGACCCAGAGGTGGTGGCGTGGTCGCCTATTTTGAGCGACCAGGGCCTGATTACCCGGCCTGCCACGGCGGGTAGACCCGCTGGGGCTAGCGCGCTGAGCGCCAGCGGCATCACCCCGCAAGCCGCCAAGGTGCTCGACCTCAACCCCGAAGAACGCAAACTGCTCGAGGGACTGCAACCGGGTGAAATCGTGCTGGGACGCGGCATCGCCGACAACCTGGGAGCCTTTCGCGGAGACCGACTCATCATGCTCAACAGCGAACTGCGGCGGCTCACCCTGAAACTCAAGGGCACCTTTCGCACTGGAAACGCCCTGATAGATGGGGCTTTCGGATTCTTAACGCTCGAGACCTTGCGCTCGGTCAGCTCGAAGGAATTTACCGGCTATCAGGTGCGGCTGCGCGACCCGAACCGGGCGGAACTGAGTGCGCTGAAGTATTCGGCTTCTGGTGAATTCGGCGCGACCACCTGGCAAAATTACAACCAGACCACCATTCAGCAGCTCAACTTGCAGAAACTGGTCATCGGGGTCATCGTGTTTTTGATTGTGGTGGTGGCGGCGTTTGGCATTGCCAACGTGCTGCTGCTCAGCGTGTACGAGCGCACCGAAGAAATCGCCATTCTGCGCGCAATGGGCACTGCTCGAGCCAAAATCATTGCGACCTTTGTGCTCGAGGGGGCCATTTTGGGCGTCGGGGGTCTGATTCTGGGCAACCTGCTCGGTCTGGCGCTGTCCTACTACTTTTACGTGCGCCCTTTTCCACTGCCCGGAGAGCTGTATTTCATCACCGCGCTGCCCACCCGCATCGAGCCGCTCGACTTTGTGTGGGTCAACGTGCTGAGCTTAACTGTCACCCTGCTGGCTTCGTTTATTCCGGCGCGGCGTGCAGCGGGGATTGAACCCGCTCGAGTGATTAGGTGAGTGGCTGTCTACCTGTCTACTTGTCTACCCGCTCGAGCGAAAGTGTTTGAAGGCAATCCAGCTCATCCTGCCTTAGCCACAATAGGTGCTCCCCCCTCGAGCGGGGTTAACGTCAGGGTCAGTTCGTAGCCCATTGCGCGGGCATAGCGCACCAGTGTCTGCACTTCCACACGCTCTCCATGCTGAACCTGGCTTACCCGTGCGCTCGAGACGCCGAGCTGGGCGGCCAGTTCGCGCATGGAAAGACCCCGCGCTGCTCGAGCGCGACCAATCAGGTCTCCCGCTGATGCAGCAACCAAGGCTTCTTCAATCTCGACTGCAAGCTCTGTAGGAGTCGTAGGAGCGCTCAGCGGTGATTTTGGTACTTGAACGAACTCGGACTCATCAAACAACATCTCGAGGGCCGCTACGCTCAACTTTTCAGGATGGTCTACCCAACCACGCAATGCAGCAATTTTTTCAGCTTTCGTCATGGGGCTTCCTCCTCAAAAACATCCTGTCCCTTCCGGTGAGCCAAATAAAATTCGGCGCAAGCATTGATAACCTGTACGCTGGGTGCGTCCCCTTCTTTCACCTCAGCGTGTAAAACGGCTACTTCGTCCTTGCCCAGCCAGAACAGATATACCCGTGCTCCACCCTTCTCTCCACCCCTCGAGCGGGTTTTGAGTTCCCACAGCACCCCGTGCAACTTTTTGAGAAAGCGGCTCTCGAGACCGTTTTGGTGCAGGTCCTGAAGCATTTCGATGATGGCCCGCACCGCCACCACTTGACCCTGCGCTGCTAGCTCGAGCGGGCTGGCCCCATGGGGTGCTGTTTTGCCCAAGACAGCAGGTCGTCTACCACGGCGCTACGGGTGGTGTCATGGTGATAAGCGTAGCGAGCCAGACGTAAAGTCACCACACCCAAATCACCATGCCCAAATCACTATGCGCTAACTCTAGCATTAGCAAAATTGAGGGTCAAGGAGGTGATTGGGATGGTCGTGAATTCATGGCTTTGTTTCTCGCCCTGTCTACCCCGCTCGAGCGAAAGTGTTTTTTCTGCGCTTACAATGGAGAGACATGATTCGCTTGCTCTTTATCGGAGATGTGTACGGAAAACCGGGGCGGCGGGTGGTGGCGGCCCAATTGCCCAAAATTCGCTCGAGTTTTGATTTTGTCGTGGCTAACGGCGAAAACGCAGCTAACGGTTACGGCTTGAACAAGGAAAGTGCCGAAAGCTTGTTCGATTCTGGCGTCAACGCCCTCACGCTGGGAAACCACGCCTGGGACCACCGCGACGTGTACAAACTGCTCGAGGACCCCAGGGTGCTGCGGCCTCACAATTACCCACAGGGCACGCCGGGGCAGGGGGTCAGCACCTTCACGGTGGGCACTGAAAAGCTGACCCTGGTCAACCTGATGGGGCGCTTGTTCATGGACCCACTCGACTGCCCTTTTGCGGGTATGAACGCCCTGCTCGAGCGCAAAAATCTGGGCAGTGTGTTCCTCGATTTTCATGCCGAGGCCACCAGCGAGAAAGCAGCGATGGGTTATTTTTTAGATGGTCGGGTGGGCGGGGTGGTGGGAACTCACACCCATGTGGCCACCGCCGACACTCGAGTGCTGCCGAAAGGAACCGGCTATCAGACCGACGCGGGCATGAGCGGGGTGCTGGACAGTGTGATTGGCGCAGACCCTGCCGCGCCAATCGCCAAATTCCTCGAGCGCCTTCCCCAGCGCTGGAGTGCCGCCGACGGACGTGCTCAGATGAACGGCGTGGTGATGCACCTCGAGAGCAACCGGTGTGTTTTTATCGAGCGCTATCAATTTACCGAGGCGGAAATTGAGTTTTGAGTTGTCAGTTCTGAGTTGTCAGTTTTGCGCCTCCGGCGAGTCATTAGTTATTGGTAATTGGTTGGTCCGCTCTCTACGTTCAACCGCAAGACGACCAAAAACCAGTGACCAAAAACCCACGAGCAGGCCCCACGGGGTGCCGTTCTGCTCAAGACAGCCGGAGGCGCATCCCCCCTCTCCGACTCTCCCCAACAAGGCGGTGCCCAATATGCCAACACTGAATCAAAACATCAACACCCTGGGTCACGCCCTGGGGACCGTGCTGCGCGAACAGATGGGTGAGCGCTTTTACGCGCTCGAGGAGCAGGTTCGCTCGCTCTCCAAAAAGGTGCGCGAAGGAGAACCCGCGCTCGAGACTGAACTCAACACCATACTCGAGGGCGTTTCTACCCCCGACGCCGAGGGGCTGGTGCGGGCTTTTTTGACCTACTTTCAACTGGTCAATCTGGCCGAGGAGTTAGGCCGGGTGGAAGGCTCGAGCGCGCGGCAGGCGGTTCGCAAGCAGTCGCTCGAGGAGGCATTAACCGTGCTCAAGGAGCGCGGCCTGAGTGCGGACGCTGTGGAGAAGCTGATTGGCAGCGTGGAACTGGGCCTCACCTTCACCGCCCACCCCACCGAGATGCGTCGCCGCACCGTGCGCCACCACTTAGAAGAAATTCGGACTGAGCTCGAGCACATTGAAGATGCTGGAGCGCTCGAGAAAATCACCGCCTACATCGAGAGTTTGTGGGGAACCCTCGAGCTGCGCCACGTTCGGCCCACGGTGCAAGATGAAGTCAAGAGCGGCCTGTTTTATCTGAACGTGATTGCGGGCGTTTTGCCCGACCTCGAGAATGAGTTTCGGGCCGCGTTTGCTCGAGTGTTTGGGCGCGAAGTGCGGCTCGAGCTGCCGCTGGCGTTCCACTCCTGGATGGGTGGCGACCGCGACGGCAACCCCTTCGTGACCCCGGAAGTGACCGCCCAGACCTTCGCGCTGCACGCGGAAAGGGCCGAGCAGATGCTGCGGGCCGACATCCGTGAAGCCTACGCCGCGCTGAGTCAGCACCGTGAGCGGGTCACGCCGCCGGGGTCGCTGCCCACCGCCGAGGAGCCGTGGCGCAACGTGCTGCAAAAACTGTTCGACGGCCCCGAGACCCCCGACCTCGAGCGCGATTTAGCCCTGCTCGAGACCTCGCTCGAGACTGCGGGACAGAAGCGCTCTGGACGGATGTTTCTGCACCCCGTCACGGTGCGCTCGAGGGTGCTGGGACGACATTTGCTCACCTTAGATGTGCGCGAACACTCCGAGAAGACCGGGGCGGCGGTGGCTGAACTGCTGCGTGAAGCGGGCATTCCCGACTATCTGGGTCTCGAGGAAGCTCAGAAGGTCGAAGTGTTGCGCGCCGAACTGCGGAGCCGCCGTCCACTGCTGCCCAGAGAAGCCGTGCTGAGCCAGGAGCTGCAATCGGTGCTGGGGCCGCTCGAGGCAGTGCGCGAGGCCATGCACAGGCACGGGACCAGGGCCTTTGGGCGCTACATCGTCAGCATGTCCGAGAGTGTGAGCGACCTGCTCGAGCCGCTGATTCTGGCCCGTGAGATGGGCGTGCGGGCGTTACCCGTGCCGCTGTTCGAGACGCTGACGGACTTGCAGAACGCGCCGCGCATTATGGCTGAGACGCTCGAGCTGCCCGAGTACCGCGCCTTACTCGGCGCTGACGTGCAGGAAATCATGCTGGGCTACAGTGATAGCAACAAGGACGCCGGGTTTCTGGCCGCAAACTGGGCCTTGCACGAAGCGCAGCGGCAGGTCTCGAGCGTGTGCCGCGCCGCACAGGTTCCCTGGCGCTTTTTCCACGGGCGCGGCACCTCGATTGGGCGTGGCGGCGGCCCGATGGCGCGCGGCATTCTGGGCCAGCCCAAAGGCACCATGGGGAGGGGCTTACGCATCACCGAACAGGGCGAAGCGATGGCCGACAAGTACAACCACCCGCTTTTAGCTTTTCGCAACCTCGAGCAGGGCATCTACGCGCTGCTTTTAGCCGCCTCGAGCACGCCGGAGGAGTTGCCGCTCGAGTGGATTACCGCGATGGACACCGCTGCACACGCCAGCCAGCAGGCGTACCGCAAACTGGTCGAGCACCCGGACTTCATCCGCTTTTACGAGGAAACCACGCCCATACGCGAAATTTCCAAGCTCAACATCGCCTCGCGCCCGGTGCGGCGTCCCGGACCCTCGAGCCTGCATAGCTTGCGGGCTATTCCGTGGGTGATGTCCTGGACCCAGAACCGCGCCAACGTGCCGGGGTGGTTTGGGCTGGGCGTCGGCCTCGAAAGCATCCCGCTCGAACTGGCCCAGGCCATGTACCGGGACTGGCCCTTCTTCCGCTCCATGCTGGACAACGCGCAGATGAGCCTGTCCAAGAGCGACTTTCTGGTGTTCCGGCAGTACCTGACCCTGGACCCACAGGGCAGCGAATTAGGGCCGCTCATCCTCGAGCGCTTCGAGCACTGCCTGACGCAAGTGAAGGCGGTGGTGGGCGGTGAACTGCTCGAGGGCGAACCCAAGCTTAAGCGCAGCATCGAACTGCGAAACCCCTACATAGACCCGATTCACCGCCTTCAGGTGGAGTTATTGCGCCGAATGCGGAGCCACACCGGACCCGAGGACCGCGCGCTCGAGCGGGCGCTGTTGCTGTCGCTTCAGGGCGTTTCGGCGGGAATGCGGAATACGGGTTAAAACTAGGGTAGTGGTATTTCCGAGACTGCTCAAAGCTTATGAAACCTTAAAGTTTTGTCTGCCACACGAGACACGCGAAAAATTTCTGCTGCTCGAGCAGTCTGATTTTGACCACTACCAAAACTAGTTTTCAAGAATTTTTTGATGGGAAGCTGGATTGTTTATTTGAGAATGATAAAAGGCACGCCATGAAGCGTGCCTTTTATCATAAAACGAATTTAACGTTGATTGAGCAATTGCTGCATATGTTTAAAAGCTGCGTCACGAGCAACCGAAGTTGATAAGCTGTTTAAACCAATTGGATTTTCAATTATGTTTTTTGACATAAATGTAGTGCTAATGAAATTTTTGTTTTGCAATTTAATTTCTGGATTACTATTTAACTGAGATATGATTACAACAACATTAGAGCTTCCACCAGCGTCATAATACCATTGCCCCACACCAATAAAGGATGGTGCATAATTCAATTTAGGCTCAATAGAAATTTGTCCGTCTGCGTCAACTGCAATAAATTTGATGAAAAGATTGTTCACATTGACTATATAGCTAGCAGACAGGAATGTACCCGTGTTAGATTGCACACTCCCTATAATGCCAAGATTTTTATACGTATAGGGACAGTTGAAAAATCCGCTAACGCACCACTCGGCAGGACCCCCGCCAAAATTCCGTGTGGTAGCAGTGTCAGCAGGTTTATTGCTGATACTCATTTTTCCAGAAAAAGTCGTCCCATCTGAAAAACCTACGCTCCACACCCAATCTCCATAATATGGTACTCGCGGGTCGCTCGAGACTGTGTTACTGGCCGGAGGATTGTAAGGGTAATTCAGGGACAGGGAGGGTTGGGGTTGGGGTTGGGGTTGGGGTTGGGGTTGGGTAGTTCCACTCGAGCAACCAACCAATAGGCTTGCAGACATTACGACCCAAAATAATCTTTTCATGTTAGTATCCACAGAAAAGACGTTACTAGATTTTTATTTTCCGTTCAATAAATTTTTATCTTCATTAACTTTGACTTACATTTATCCCCCGCTTAACTCCACCAGAAAATCGTAACGGTCTCCCCGGTACTGACTGCGCGCGTACTCGAGCGTTTTCCCCGCCGCGTCCCAGGTCACGCGCTCGGTAGCCAGCAGCGGCGCGCCCACGCTCAGCTCGAGCAGGCGCGCGGTCTCAAAGTCGGCGGCGGTGGCCCGAAGGTGCTGCATGGCCCGCACCGGAGCGTGTCCACCCTCCTTGAGCAGCGCGTAAAGTGAGCCGCTCTCGAGCGCTGCCCTGGAGACCTGCGGCAAGGTCTCGAGCGGAACACTGCTGATTTCGATGGCTAGCGGCTGCCCGTCTGCGGTTCGCAGGCGTTTGAGCCGCCACACCTCGCTCGAGGGTTTGAGCGCCAGATTCATCGCTTCCTGCGGGCTGGGCCGGGTGCGCTCGAGCGACAAAACCCGCGCGCCGGGTTGCAGTCCCCTCGAGCGCATGTCGTCCGAAAAGCTCGAGAGGGCGCTCAGGGGCTGCAAAATCCGCGACTCGGCCACGAAGGTCCCCGAACCCTGCCTGCGAACCAATTGACCGCCTTCCTCAAGCAGCCGCAGTGCCTGACGCACCGTCACCCTCGAGACTCCCAGTTGCAGCGCCAGGTCGCGCTCTCCTGGCAGTGCGCTGCCACGCTCGAGCGTGCCGTCCTCGATGAGGCGCGCAAGCCCCTGATACACTTGCAGATACATCGGCGTGGACGCTCCCTTGGAGAGCATCTGGTCTAGCGCGAGCGAACTCGAGGTCGTGGAACTCGAGGGGATGAGGGTCATGATGCCATTAGCATACCACTATGGGTTGGGGAGTGGAGAGTAGGTTAGGGCTTGGACCGTTACTCGCTTTGAGCTTCAAGAGTCTAAACTCGCTCTAGAAAGAGATTTTCCAATTTCTCAACCTTGAGCGAAGCAGGTGAGGACTTGCGCGGACCCCGAGTCTTTGCCCTCGAGTTTGGCTTGCAATTGCGCTCGAGTGGTACTAAACTGGCCTTCAAGAAATTGTAAGAGTATGTCCGGTGGAGCAGGCATCCATCGTGGGGAGGTCGTAATGAACCGAAGCGTGAAATTGCTGTTAGCTACTCTGGTTTTGGCGGGTGGTGCGTCGCTGGCCGCGCCCAAAAAGATTCAAAAGCTCGATGCACTCGGCGTTACCGTCGGCAAAGCGGGCGGAAGCCTGACCCTGGCGATGGGCGACAGCCCCCAGAGCCTGTTTTACTACGCTGCCATCGACAACAACCTGGGCCTGATGACCGCGCAGATGTTCGACACCTTAATCGAATTCAATCCCCAGAGCTACAAGCTCGAGCCTGCCTTGGCCGAGTCGTGGAAGGTTTCACCCGACGGCCTGACCTACACCCTCAAAATGCGCGGTGGGGTCAAGTGGTCCGACGGCGTGGACTTCACCGCTGACGACGTGGTTTTCACGCTCGAGCAGGTGGTTTCTAACCCTCAGGCCAAGGCGGGCGACACTGGCGTGTTCACCATCGGCGGCAAGAAGGTCAAGTTTGAGGCCCCGGATAAGTCCACGGTCCGCATCACCTTGCCCAAGCCTACTCCGGCCTTTTTGCTGCAACTGCGCTCGTTTTACATCATGCCCAAGCACAAGCTGGTCAAGTTCAGCGTGGAGGGCGGAGCCAAGGAAGCCGATATCAACACCGCGTGGCCCACCAACACTGACCCCGCCGAGATTGTGGGCACCGGGCCGTTCAAGCTCTCGAGCTACACCGCAGGCCAGAAGGTCACGCTGGTCAAGAACCCCAATTACTGGAAGGTGGATTCGGCAGGCAATAAACTGCCTTACCTCGATTCGCTCGAGTACCTGATTATCCGCGACCCGCAGCAGCAAATTGCCTCGCTGCTGGCCGGAAACCTCGACCAGCTCAACATCACCGGCGCGCAGTTTCCCGACCTCAAGGCCAAGGAAGTCGGCGGCGCACCGTTCAAGGTGACGCGCTCGGTGGCGCTGTTCGGCAGCCCGCCGCACCTGGCCTTCAACTTCGACGCCAAGAACCCCGCGCTCAAAGCCGCGTTCTCGGACCTCAAGTTCAGACAGGCCATGCAGAAGGCGGTCAACCGTCAGCGCATTATCGAAAGCGTGTACAACGGTCTGGCCACCCTGCCCGGTCACGGCGTCGCGCCCGCTAACAGCGCCTTTTACGTGAACACCACCAAAGCGCTGGGCAACTTTGACCTCGCTGCCGCCAAGGCCGACCTCGATAAGCTGCCCTACAAGAACCTCGAGTTCGACCTCACCTACGCCACCGACTCGAGCGTGTACCCGGCGATGGCCACCATCTTGCAGAACGACTTCAAGACGCTGGGCGTCAAGGTCAACCTCAAAGGCGTGCTACAAAAAGACCTGCTCTCCACGGGCCTCAGCGGCAACTATGAAGCGATTCTGGTGGCCTTTGGTGACCAGCCCGACCCCGAGCTGCGTAAACCCATCTGGCAGCCGGGAGGAGCGCTGTACTACTGGCACCGCTCGCTCCAGCCCGCCAATCCCGGCGAAGCGGCCAATGTCGCCGCCATGTTCCCCTGGGAAAAGCAGATTTACGACATCTTCAATCAGGGTTCGCTCGAGGTGAACGTGGCCAAGCGCAAGGCGCTGTACGGCAACTGGCAGCGCATCTTCGCCGCGAATTTGCCGGTCATTATGATTGCCAAGCCGAACACCACGGCGGCGGTGAGCAACAAGATTGGGAACTACGTCTACAACCTCGGTGTGATTCCCGGATACAACACCGTTCTTTTGATGTACAACAAGTGAGGTAGCGGGTTACAGGTGACAGGTTACAGGGTGGAGTTGGCCTTGTAACCTGCTTCTCTTTATTCCTCAATATTCCTCAATACTCCTCAATGTAAAAGTCAGTAGGGAGTTTTCTATGGCGCTCGAGATTGTCTCGCAGAAAATGAAATGCTGGTTATCTTTGAGAGCTTTGGTGATGCCTCGAGCAGCCAGCTTCTACCCTGGTTCACCTAATTCGAGATTTTTGACTAGGTGCTTACGGCTCTTGACCAATCCCTACAAACTTCAACTCTCCATTCCTCTTCACCTGCTGCCCCCATGCTAAATTTTACTTTGCGCCGCATTTTAGTCATGCTTCCCACGCTGCTCCTGGTCAGCGTGCTGTGCTTCACGGTCATCAAACTACAACCGGGCAGCTTCACCGACCAGTATCTCGAGGACCCGCGTTTCACAAAGGAGACCGCGCAGAACATCGCAAAGCAGCTCGGCCTGGACCAGCCCGCCTGGATTCAGTACTTTCGCTGGCTCGAGGGCATCTTCACCCGCTTTGACTTTGGCTTTTCCTTCTCGTCGGGACGACCTGTCACCAGTGTGATTGGGGAACGCATGGGCTGGACCGTGTTTCTGGCGCTGCTCACCCTGCTTTTTAGCTGGGTCATCGCCATTCCGCTGGGCATTTACACGGCAGTTCACCGCTACGGCTGGGTAGCCAACGCGACCAATTTTATCGGCTACATCGGCCTGGCTATCCCCGACTTTTTGGCGGCGCTGCTGCTGGTCACGCTGGTGCTGGCCCTCGGCGGCACCAACACCGGGGGGCTGTTTAGTCCGCGCTTTATCGACGCGCCGTGGAGCTGGGACCGCTTTGTGGACATGCTGGGCCACCTGTGGATTCCGGTGGTGGCCATCGGACTCGAGGGGGTGGCCGGAATCATGCGCCAGATGCGCGGCAGCCTGCTCGATGTGTTGGGACAGGACTACGTGCGGACCGCCAAAGCCAAGGGGGTTCACTCGAGCCGGGTCATTTGGAAACACGCGGTTCGCAACGCCATCAACCCACTCATATCGCTGGCGGGCTTGAGCTTGCCCACCCTGATTTCGGGCACCATCATCATTTCGATTGTGCTCAACCTGCCCACCATTGGGCCGCTGCTGTTCGACGCGCTCAAGGGATTGGACCAGTATCTGGCGCTGACTTTGCTCATTCTCTCGAGCGTGCTGCTTCTGCTGGGCAACCTGCTGGCAGACCTGGCGCTGGCCTGGGTGGACCCGCGTGTGAGGTACTCGTGATTGACCGTGTTGGAGCTGTTTTTGCCGCTCGAGTGATGGGGAGCGGGGGAGATAAGGGGATGGGGAGATGGCTCAAGCTCGAGGCGTTGGCTTTCGCTAATCTTTTTCCTCCCTGCTCCCACACACCCCTGCACCCTACCTCTCAAGGCCCAACCCCATGACCGTCCAAACTGCTCCTAAAGCCCTTGCCGCGCCCACTCCCCTCAACATGGCTTGGCGGCGCTTTCGTCGCTCGAGGGCCGGAATGTGGGGCGGCGGGATTTTGCTCGTGCTGTACACTATTGCGCTGTTTGCTGGGTTCTTCTCACCCTACAACATTGAGACCCAACACATCGGGCAGGAGTACCAGCCGCCACAGCCGATTCACTGGGTTCACCAGGGGCAGTTTCGGGGGCCGTTCGTGTATGGGGTGGTCAAAAAGCGCGACCCGGTGACGTTTCAGCAAAAGTACACCGTGGACGACGCGACCCCGCTTCCACTGCAATTTTTCACCAGCGGCGAGGACTACAACTTCTTCGGACTCAAGGCTAATCTGCACCTGTTCGGCCTCTCGAGCGGGTTTTTCTTTCCTTATGGCACCGACCAACTGGGGCGCGACCTGCTCTCGAGGACCCTGGTCGGGGCGCAGGTTTCGCTGACCGTGGGCATCGTGGGCATCCTGATTAGCTTTTCCATCGGCATTCTGGTGGGCGGGGTTTCGGGCTATTACGGCGGCTGGGTGGACACCCTGCTTCAGCGCATTGTCGAGGTGCTGCTCTCCTTTCCGCGCTTGCCCATCTTGCTCGCACTCGCGGCCATCATCCCGGCTAAAGTGCCGTCTACCTGGGTTTACATCGGCATTGTGGCCGCGCTCGCCTTCATCGGCTGGGCCTCGATTGCCAGGGTGGTGCGCGGTCAGATGCTCTCGGCTAGGCAACTCGAGTACGTGAGCGCCGCCCGCGCGCTGGGCGTCTCGGACCTCCGCATCATCTTGCGCCATGTGATGCCCAACCTCTCGAGCTACCTGGTCATCACCGCGACTTTAGCGCTGCCGGGGTACATTCTCGGCGAGACCGCGCTTAGCTTTCTGGGGGTGGGCATCAAGGAGCCGATGACCTCGTGGGGCCTACTGCTCAAGGACAACAACATCAGCTCGGTGGCGCTGTACCCGTGGTTGCTGCTGCCGGGGCTTTTTGTGGTGGTGTCCGTACTGTGTTTCAATTTCTTTGGAGACGCTTTGCGGGATGCGGCGGATACCTCGAGTCGGTGAGTTATGAGTTATGAGTTATGAGTTATGAGTTATGAGTTATGAGTTTTGCGCCTCCGGCGTCTTGAGATAAGCGGCACCTATCGGGCCATCTCGCGGGTTTTTGGTTCTTGGTCGGTTTGATTTCGGGCGCTCGAGTGCAAACCAACAAAGAACCAATTACTAATTACCCGCCGGAGGCGCTCTTCTTGACTTCACGTCTACACTGGAGAATATGACCCCTCGAGCACTCCTTCTCACCCCACTTCTGCTCGGCTCGAGCGTCTTTTCTACTGCCGTGCCCACCGTGACACCCGCTCGAGCGGAGCTTCGGGGGCTTTGGGTGGACGCTTTTGGGCCGGGGTTCAAGAATCCGCAGCAGGTGACTAAATTGGTAGCGGACGCTCAGAAGTTGCGGGTCAACGCGCTCTTTGTGCAAATTGGGCGGCGCTTCGATTGTTACTGCAACCGCTCGAGCCTGCCCCGTGCTGAGGACCCCGAACTCGCCCCCAACTTCGACCCACTGGCCGACCTGCTCGAGAAGGCCCACAAGGCCGGAATTCAGGTTCACGCCTGGATTATCACCACCGCAATGTGGAACCTCACTACCCCACCTCGAGACCCCAGGCACGCTTTCAACCTGCACGGTCCGGGTGCTAAAGGGGCCAACAACTGGATAGACCTGAAATTCGATGGCTCGAGCAAG
>Ga0209100_1000539_pt1 | contig 31941 bp, 25 predicted proteins | sample lystaG_FD_185480 | JGI IMG/M metagenome (GOLD analysis project Ga0209100, IMG submission 185480) | Glacier valley bacterial and archeal communities from Borup Fiord, Nunavut, Canada, to study Microbial Dark Matter (Phase II) -... | ecosystem: Environmental > Aquatic > Freshwater > Ice > Glacier ... | reverse complement strand
CAGCTTGCAGAACATGCCGACGACAGTGGTCACGACACGCTTGTGAACGACAGGATCATCGTATGCCGGAAGGTCGAACCGCATTGCGCCACAGGTGCGTTTGCCTCGGAAAGCGACGAGCACGACGCTGTTGCGCGGCAGGAAGCCAACCATCGGCGGCGCCATCGCGAGGAGGTCTGCGGGGCCGTGTGCCTTGAGGATCACTGTCATGCCGCAAGTGTGGGCGGGTGGCAATGGGGCCAAGCGGGCGATCACTCGATCTGTGGATAAGTGGCGGGTGTGGAGAGTTCGGCGTCTGAAGAGTTCGGCTCATTCGAGGTCGAAGGCCGCGACTATGGCTTGGGTAAGCGACTCTTCCTGAGCGGCAAGCAGAAAGCCGATGTGCTCGCCGAGTTCCGTCGCTCGGATGGTCTGGATGTTGTCGCAGGACACTACGGATTCGTGATCGAGACCATTGGCCGGGCCGACGTCAACCTCCGTTTGCAGGCCGCGCCTCGTGGACGTGATCGGCGCGACAGTCACCCAAGCGAGATACGGGCGGACTTCTTCCCTGGTGAGAACCACCACAGGGCGAAGCTTGTCTGTGCCAGCGAGGTGAATCGGGCGCATCAGTCGAACGAGGGGCGGTCACGGCTCGCAGATTCGGCGAACTCGACCAGCTCAGGATCCTCCCCCAAACGCTTCAATATCTCGACGTCTTTCAACGTTGCCAGTCGTCGCCGTTCCCGACTGAGCGCTCGCGCCACGATGGATGCTCGACTCGCTTCGTCGCCGCTGGAAACACGTTCATCGAGAAAATCGACGAGATCGTCGGGAAGGCGCACGGCGATTTGCTTAGTCATCCCAAAACGATACCGCTTCGGGATGCGGCTCGGCTCGGTCAACTCGACCACAGGGCCTCCACCCTGTTGGTCTCCCCGAGGGCGACCTTCACCTTCCACATCAGGTCGGTGTAGATGAGCCATTCGTATTCGTGCACGTCGAGCGTTCGATGCTCGCCCGGACGGCCACAGCGGGCCATGTCCTCCATGACCTCGATCTCCACCCTCTCGTAGGCACGCTGGATCATCGCGTGTGTCTGACCGGTCGCGATGTTGTGCAGGCGGGGAGCGCCCACGCTACTGAGGCTGACCGGAAAGCTGCGGATGGCGTTGGCGAGAAGTCGAGCCGGTTCGCCGCCCACCAGCGGTTCGGGACGGGGTTCGGGGAGGGGCTCGTGGCGTGGTTTCATGCCGTGACGGTAGCGGCGGCGCAGGCAGGGTGGCGACAGGGAGGCGCGGTCTGTGGAGGGATCGGGCCGGGGGTGTGTTGAGGAGGGGGTCTCGATACGCGCGGCAGACCGCGCTACTCGACCACCGGAGCGGTGACTTTCAGCTCGGCACCGAAGATGGCGACGAGCAGCTGGCCGGTCCACTCGATGAGGTCCCTGTCGGCGAGCGGAATGCCCTGGCGTACCGGGAGGGGAACCGACACCGAGTGCGTCTGGGTGAAGTACCGGGCGCCCGGGAACATCCGCTGCAGCCGGATCTGGATCGAATCGAGCAGCTCCATCGACGCGACGCGGAGGTTGCCGCCCGCGGTGACGACCTCCGAGAGGCCGGCCTTCTGCGCCATCCGCCGCAGCCTCGAGACCGCGATGAGGTTCAGCACCTGCACGGGCGGCTCGCCGTAGCGGTCGGTGAGCTCTTCGAGCACCCGATCGATCGAGTCGGGGGCTGCCGTCGGCGACGCCGCCGTCGACAGCTTCTGGTAGGCCTCGAGACGCAGTCGCTCGCTCTCCACGTATTCCTCGGGGATGTGAGCATCCACCGGAAGTTCGAGACGCAGCTCGGTCTGGCCTTCGGCGACGTCCCCCCGGAAGGTCGCCACTGCCTCGCCGATCATGCGCAGGTAGAGGTCGAAGCCGACACCGGCGATATGGCCGGACTGCTCCCCGCCGAGCAGGTTGCCGGCGCCACGAATCTCGAGGTCCTTGAGCGCGACCTGCATGCCGGCACCGAGCTCGTTGTTGGCGGCGATCGTGGCGAGCCGGTCATGGGCGACCTCGCCGAGCGGCTTGTCGCCGTCGTAGAGGAAGTACGCGTAGGCGCGCTCGCGCCCACGCCCGACGCGGCCGCGCAACTGGTGCAGCTGGCTGAGTCCGTATTTGTCGGCCCGGTCGATGATCAGGGTGTTCGCGTTGGCGATATCGAGCCCGGTCTCGATGATGGTCGTCGAGACGAGCACATCGAACTTGCGCTCCCAGAAGTCGACCATCACCTGCTCGAGCACATGCTCGGGCAACTGGCCGTGCGCCACGGCGATGCGCGCTTCGGGCACGAGCTCGGCGAGCTGCGATGCGACCCGGCTGATGGACGAGACCCGGTTGTGCACGAAGAAGATCTGGCCCTCGCGCAGCAGTTCGCGGCGGATGGCGGCGCTGACCTGCCTGTCGTTGTATGGCCCGACGAAGGTGAGGATAGGATGCCTATCCTCCGGAGGTGTCGCGAGCGTCGACATCTCGCGGATGCCGGTGACCGCCATCTCCAGCGTGCGCGGGATGGGCGTCGCGCTCATCGCGAGGATGTCAACGTTGGTCTTCAGCTTCTTGAGCGCATCCTTGTGCTCGACGCCGAACCGCTGCTCCTCGTCGATGATCACGAGCCCCAGGTCCTTGAGCACGATGTTGGGGCTGAGCAGCCGGTGGGTGCCGATGACGACATCCACCGTGCCATCCGCCATGCCCTCGATCGTCTCCTTCGACTCCCTGTCGGTCTGGAACCGGCTGAGCGCACGCAGGTGCACCGGGAAGCCGGCGAAGCGCTCGGCGAAGGTCTCCATGTGCTGCTTCACGAGCAGGGTGGTCGGCACGAGCATGATCACCTGCTTGTTGTCCTGCACGGCCTTGAAGGCGGCGCGGATGGCGACCTCGGTCTTGCCGTAGCCCACGTCTCCGGAGATCAGGCGGTCCATCGGGATCGGCCGCTCCATGTCGGCCTTGACCTCGTCGATAGTGGTGAGCTGGTCGGGTGTCTCCGCGAACGGGAAGGCCTCCTCGAGCTCGCGCTGCCAGGGGGTGTCGGGCGGGAAGGCGTGGCCGCGGCTCGCCATGCGGGCCGAGTAGAGCTTGACGAGCTCGACGGCGATATCGCGCACCGCCTTGCGGGCGCGTCCCTTCTGGGCCGCCCATTCCGATCCGCCCATCTTGCTGAGCGTGGGCGCCTCTCCCCCGACATAGCGGGTGAGCAGGTCGAGCTGGTCGGTGGGAACGTAGAGCTTGTCGTTGGGGTAGCCGCGCTTCGACGGCGCGTATTCGACCAGCAGGTACTCTCGATTGTTCTTCACGGCGTTGCGTCCGCCGGTGGAGACGGTGCGCTGCACGAGCTCGGAGAAACGCCCGATTCCGTGGGTCTCGTGTACGACGAAATCACCGGCCTTGAGCTGCAGCGGGTCGACCACGTTCTTGCGCCGACTCGCTAGCTTCTTCACCTGGCGCGTGTCGTAGCCGGCCGCACGCCCGTAGAACTCGCTCTCGCTGAGCAGCGCGAACTTGATCTCCGGTAGCTCGAATCCGTGCTCGACGGATGCGCAGAGCAGGTACGCAACGCCGGTCTCGCTATTCGCCGGAAACTCCTCGACCGTTCGAGCGGCGAATCCGTGCTCGCCGAGCGCTTCCGCCGCGCGTTCGACCAGGCCGTGGCCTGCCGCGACGACCGCCACGGTCCAGCCTTCTTTCAACAGATCGCCGACGTAGTCGATCGCGCCATCGGCCCGGCCCTGGAAAGTGGGTACAGTCGTGGCGTCGATGCGGATGTAGTGGTCGCCGTCGCGCAGTTCGGATGTGGCAGAGGTCTCGGGGTCGGCCGCACCTGAGTCGAAGCTACTCAACGTCCACCAGTTGCGTGAGCCCGCGGCATCCCGCAGCGCAGTGATGCTGAGGAAGTCGCCCGAATCGAGGTCGATCGGGGATTCGGCCCCGGCGGTGGCGGCATTCCACGCGGCGCTCAGGAACTCGCGATTGGTCTCGACGAGGCTTACGGCGCGGCTCGCGACCCGTTCCGGCGCGAGGACCGCGATCGCGGCATCCGTCGGCAGGTAATGAGTGAGCGGCACGAGCCGGTCGACGAGCGCGGGGGCGAGCGATTCCATGCCGTCGACCGGAATGCCCTCGCTGATCTTGGCGAGCATCTGGCTGAGGCTCGGAAACTCGTGCTGCATCTCGCGGGCGCGCTGCTTCACGGCATCGCTCAGCAGCAGCTCGCGGCTCGGCGGCAGCTCCACCAGGGGGATCGGCTCGTCCATCGAGCGCTGGTCGGCGACCGAGAACTGACGGATCTGCTCGACCTCGTCGCCGAAGAACTCCACCCGCCAGGGATGCTCTGCCACCGGTGCGAACACATCGAGGATGCCGCCGCGAACCGCGAATTCGCCGCGCCGCGTGACCATGTCGACACGGGAATATGCCAAGTCGACGAGCTGGCGGCTGATGCCCGCAAGGTTATAGCCGCGGCCGCCGACGCTGAGGGCGAGCGGCTCCATGCTGGTGAGGTTGTCGGCCAGGGGTTGAAGCGCCGCTCGCACGCTCGCGACGATTACGAGGTCGTGCTGCGGGGTGTCCTGCCAGCGCTGCATGATTCGAAGAGCGTGGATGCGCTTGCCGACGGTCTCGGCACTCGGGCTGAGGCGCTCGTGCGGCAGAGTCTCCCAGGCGGGGAACTCCACGACCTGCGCCTCGGGCATCACGCTGGCGAGAGCGGATCGCAAGGATTCGGAATCGCGGCCGGTCGCCACGATCGCGAGCAGTGCCTGCGGAGTGCTCGTCTTTCCCGCGCGCGCCTTCAGCAGGGAGGCGAGAAGCGGCGCGCGGAGGCCGTCAACGAGGGAGAAATCCGCGCTGCGCGATGCCCAGGAGACGGCGTTTTCGAACGTGTGGGCGCGCAAAAGTACAGAATTCAAGCCCGAAAGTATCACTCGAGGGAGTCTACGCGCGGGGGGTGACAGTGGTCCCCGCGCCGGATGGTGCGAACCCCCGTGCGCAACTCCTGCATGATCAGCCGACATTGCCCGGTGCGGCCCGTCCTTCGGTGGATTCGACTGCTGTCGCCAGCAGATTGCAGGGGTCCTGTAGAAGGGTCACTCAGGGTGCGTTCGGGGCTGGCCTTGTCAGCCGAGGTCGATCCACCCCTTCTCGTCGACGATCGGTGCGCCCAGAGTCCCAGCCACATTGCATTCATCCTGATCGCCGTAAGGCGCGCCCGCTGGCGTCACGCCCACCACCACGTGATAGCCCCCGGACGGGTTGACTGTCACGTTAGTTCCCTCCCCATACTCAGTCCAACCATCGCCGGGTGCCGGAAGCCCTACCGCCCAGGACTGCCTGGCCACTAACGAACAAGCGAACCAGGCGTCAAGGCTCGAGACAGTATCGCTTGCCTTTCGCGGAGCAGGGGAGGCAGTCACGGTTGGCGCCGGCGCGGGCGGCGCGGTGACGGTAACTGTCGGCGTGGCGGTGGTCGCACCTGAGGCAGAACAGGAGGCCAGCAAGAGAACTACGAGAGCCGCGGCGCATAACTGCGGCACCGAGCGAGAAAAATGACGAGGGTGTGAAGCGTCCACAGCTTTTCCAATCGATCGGACCCCCATGCTGCTATGTAACCACTCGCAGGCAGCCACCACCAGATCAATGCGGGAAGGCGCATGCCGGAAGGCGCACGCCGGGCTGTCGTCGTAACAGACTTCGGCATCCGCGGCTGTGGCGCTCACTTCATGTGGCTCCTTTTCGCAGGACCACGTTGCCCAGTCCGCGGCTGCACAATTCCGGCAAATCGGTTTGGCGGGTGGCTGCGAACCCGCTACCGACGGGGTGCCACGCACTGTCATCAGCAGACTGCAGGAGTTATGCAGAAGACGGCGGAATCTCGATTCGGCCGCTGAGCGACCGGCACGCACTACTCCGCAGCGGTATGGAAGCGCAACTGGGCCGCGGTGAGTCCGTCGCGGGCGATGGACTCGACGGCGTCCGCGGCATCCGTCAGCAGGTTGGGAAGTGCGGCACGCTCGGTGGATCCGAAGTCGCGCAGTACGAAATCGGCCGCCGACTGTCGACCCGGCGGACGACCGATGCCCACCCGCACGCGGGTGAAATCGCCGGTGCCGATGGCGGAGATGATGTCGCGGATGCCGTTGTGGCCGCCGTGGCCGCCGCCAAACTTGATCTTGAGCTTGTCGAACGGGATGTCGAGTTCGTCATGCACGACGATCAAATGCGCCGGCTCTATCTTGTAGAAATTGAGCAGCGACGCGACCGGTCCACCGGAGAGATTCATGAAGCTGTTGGGCTTGGCGAGCACGAGCCGCGGACCCTCGAGACCCGTGCGCCCCCCCGCGACGGTGGAGTTGGTCTTGTGCGAGCGGAATGATGCTGAGGCACGGTCGGCGAGTTCGGCCAGCACCATCTGGCCGGCATTGTGTCGGTTGCTGGCGTAGTCGGGCCCGGGGTTGCCGAGCCCGACTACGAGCCACTGAGTGGAGTCCATGGACTACGACTGCGGCGTGGTGGTGGTGATGACGGTTACTACTCTGCGGCGGCTTCCTCGGAAGCTTCCTCGGAAGCTTCCTCCTCGGTCTCCTCGACCTCGGGGATCTCGCCGAGGTCCTGCTCGGCCGGGATGCTGATTCCGACGACCAGCACGTCGGGATCGGTGACGAGGACGGAACCCTCGGGCAGCGTGACATCCTTCGCGAAGATCTGGGAGCCGGCCTCGAGTCCCTCGACATCGACAACGACGTTCTGCGGGATGTTTGTGGCTAAGGCCTCGATCGTGATCGACTTGGCGTCGAGGTCGACTGCGGTCCCGGCGACCGGCTCACCCGTGACGTGGACGGCGATGTCGACCTCGACGCGCTCGCCCTTCCGCAGCACGATGAGGTCGATATGCTCGATTATCTGGCGAAGCGGGTCCTTCTGCACGTCCTTGACGAGGGCGAGCTGGTTGGCTCCGCCGTCCAGCTGGAGGTCCAGGATGGCGTTCGCCTTGCGCAGCAGGAGCGCGATCTCGTGGGCCGGCAGGCTCACGTGCAGCGGATCGGTGCCGTGACCGTAGACGACCGCGGGTACCTTGCCGGCAGCGCGGAGCTTGCGAGCGACGCCCTTGCCGAAGGTGGTGCGGGACTCGGCAGCGATCTTGTTGGTGAGCTCCTTGAGAGCCTTCTTCTCAGACATTCTTCTCCTTCGCGGGTTTCGGCCCGCGTCTATTGGTTTCCACTCGAACGCATCAGCGTGAGGAAAGACTTGGGGCTGAAAGCAGCCACGTGCCCGATCCACCGCGTCGATAACGGATGCATGGCATCCCTCGCCGAAGTACAGCTTGAGAGTTTACACACTCTGGTGCGGTCACGGGGCGACCGGTACCTGGCACGGGGCGCCCTCTATCTGGCTCGGGGTGCCCCGGTATCTGGCACGGGGTGCCCGGTGCAGTCCGTGCCGGGCACCGGGGCGCCCCGCCGCTCGGGTCCGCCGGTAAAAATGACACTCGCGCCCGAAAATTCGGGCACGAGTGTCACTGACGGGCGCGGAGAGGGATGCGGGTGTCACTGCGGGGCGCGGGGATGCAACTTCTCCACCAGCAGCGCGACGATCGACGACACCGTGATGTGCTCATCCAGCGGAATGCGCACGCCGGGCTCCTCAGGCCCGAGGGGCTCGAGCGTGGCGAGCTGCGAGTCGAGCAGCGACGCCGGCATGAAGTGGCCGTGGCGATGCTTCATCCGCGACTCGAGCAGGTCACGCGAGCCGTCGAGGAACACGAATCGGGTGGAGGGCACCGCCGCATGGATCGATGCACGGTAGACCCTGTTGAGTGCGGAGCAAGCGATGACGAGACCGGCGGATGCGGCGGCCAGCTCGGCGCCGACGAGCGCGAGCCAGGGCATCCGGTCATCGTCGGTGAGTGCGTGGCCCGCGGCCATCTTCGCCACATTCGCGACCGGATGCAGGTCATCGGCATCGCGGAACGGCACGCCGAGCGCCGCGGCGAGAGCGATGCCCACTGTCGTCTTGCCAGAGCCCGAGACGCCCATGACAACGATGAACGGTGCTGGCATGCCACACAGAGTAATGCCCGACCGCACGCACTAGCCTGAATGCGGCACTTTTTCGAGACTCGGAGCAGGGAGCAATCATGGTCGACGCACAGGCAAACATCGGGGTCGTCGGGCTTGCGGTCATGGGCAGCAACCTCGCCCGCAACCTCGCCAGCCGTGACGGGAACACTGTCGCTGTCTTCAACCGCAGCCACGAAAAGACCGACATCCTGCTCGCAGAGCACCCGGAAGCCAACTTCGTCGGCACGACGAGCTACGCGGAATTCGCCGCCGCCCTCACGAAGCCGCGTGCCGCCCTCGTCATGGTTCAGGCCGGCCCGGGAACGGACGCCGTGATCGACGAACTCGTGAAAGTCTTCGAACCCGGAGACATCATCGTCGACGGTGGCAATGCGCTCTTCACCGACACCATCCGGCGTGAGAAGGCGGTGCGCGAGACCGGCATCAACTTCGTGGGCGCTGGCATCTCGGGAGGCGAAGAGGGCGCCCTCAAGGGCCCGTCGATCATGCCGGGCGGTTCGGATGAGGCGTGGCAGACTCTCGGCCCGATCCTCGAGTCGATCGCCGCGGTCGTCGACGGTGAACCCTGCGTCACGCACGTCGGCCACGACGGCGCCGGACACTTCGTGAAGATGATCCATAACGGCATCGAGTACGCCGACATGCAGCTCATCGGCGAGGCCTACGACCTCATCCGTCGCGGCACGGGAAAGACTCCGGCCGAGATCGCCGACATCTTCACCGAGTGGAACACCGGCGAACTCGAGAGCTACCTCATCGAGATCACCGCCGAGGTGCTTCGCCAGGTGGACGCCGAGACCGGCACGCCCCTCGTCGATGTGATCCTCGACCAGGCCGGATCGAAGGGCACCGGAGTCTGGACCGTTCAGACGGCGCTCGACCTCGGCATCCCGGTCTCCGGCATCGCGGAGGCCGTGTTTGCGCGTTCCGTCTCATCGAAGCCGGCCCAGCGCGCCGCCGCCGCCGCGCTGCCCGGACCGACCGCATCCCCGGTCGAGGACGTGGACGGCTTCATCGAGGGTGTTCGACAGGCGCTCTACGCCTCGAAGGTGATCGCCTACAGCCAGGGTTTCGACGCGATCGTCGCCGGTGCCGAGCAGTACGACTGGGACATCAAAAAGGGCGAGATCGCCAAGATCTGGCGCGGCGGCTGCATCATCCGCGCCCGGTTCCTCAACCGCATCACCGAGGCATACGCCGAGAACCCCGCGCTCGTCTCGCTGGTCACGGCGCCATTCTTCACCGATGTCGTGGCGAAGACCCAGGACTCCTGGCGCAACGTGGTCTCGGATGCTGCGCACGCGGGCATCCCAGCGCCGGTATTCGCGTCATCCCTCGCCTACTACGACAGCCTGCGCGCCGATCGTCTTCCTGCCGCGCTTACCCAGGGTCAGCGCGACTTCTTCGGAGCGCACACCTACAAGCGCGTCGACAAGCAGGGCACCTTCCACACGCTGTGGAGCGGGGACCGCACGGAAATCGAGTCCGAGGGCAGCTCGCACTAGGGCAGCTCGGGGTTGAAGGTTGCGCCTGCGCGCAGGTGCGGCCAGCGGGCCGACCGGGCCAGTTGCAGCATCCCCTCTTTGTCGCGGTGGCAAAAACACATCCCGGAGGGAGGCGTAACCCCCGCCGAGATCGCCACAGTGCGCCGCGAGCAGGCGTAACCCCCGCCACCGACCCGCCACAGTGCGCCCCAGTTCCGCAGGCCGACCGCCCCGGCCCTTACAGGCTGGCCGCGAAGTCGCGCACGTGCCGCACGGAGGCGGCGTAGACATCCGGAAGCGCCGCCCGAAACAGCTCGTCGCCGAAATGGCACACGCCGGGAACTGTGCGCTCGACCACCGTCACCCCGGCGTCGCGCAGCGTTCGCGCGTAGGCGAGTCCTTCATCGCGGCATGGATCGAGCTCGTTGACCGAGATGGCATGGGGTGGAAGACCCCGCACGTCATGAACGGTCGCGAAATACGGCCAGGCCAGCGGATTGTGACTGTTCGCGCGATCCGGGTCGTAGAGATCGCGCAGGATGCTGTTGAGAGCGTTGCTCATGAAATACCCGTCGTTCTCGGCGAGGGAGGGCAGCTCCGGCGGACTGTGCTCCGGCAGCCATTCGTAGCGACCCGAGATGTACGGCACCGAGGCATAAACGCCGTCGATTTGGATGCCCTCGATTCGGACGCCGTCGACGAGGTTTGTGCCTGCCTCGCGTGCGGCCCGGATCGTGGCGGCAAGAGCGAGATTCGCGCCGCCCGAATCGCCCTGGAGCACGAGTGCGGAGATGCCGAGCTCGGCCCGGTTGACCGATACCCACCGCGCGGCTGCCGTGATGTCGTCGAGCCCCGCCGGAAAGGGATGATGGCCGGTCTCATCGACGGCGTTCTGGAACTCGACTCCCACCACGACCAGGCCGGCGGCGGCGAGCTCGTCCCGCCAGCGGGTGTAGACGGCGTTGCCGCCACCGAGCATCACCATGCCCCCGCCGTGCACATGCAGGATGCCGGGCAGCGGCACCGAGGCATCCGAGCGTCGATGCACGGAGAGCACCAGGTCGCGGCCCTCGGGCCCCCGGATGACGCGGGTAGACCGCGCGACGCCCTCGACGGGCCGCAGCTCGGCCAGGAGCGCGTCGAAGAGTGCCTCGAGGCGCGACTCCGCCCGTCGGCTGAACGCCATGCGATCGTCGAGGGTGTCGTGCGGCGAGATGCGTGGAGGGGAGGTGCGCTCACCGAGCCGGTACGGCTCCATCGCCGCGAGCATCCGCGGGTCAGAGCGCGGGTCGGTGGCCAGGGTGCTGTCGGGGTCGCCGAGTCGCCCGGGCAGCGGCGAGGGCGAAGGTGTCGACATCGACGGGTCTCCAATTTCGATCTACAGGGTCGATGCACGATACCGCGCGGGCTCCGCAATCGGCCGAGAGCGTGACAAGATCGAAGCGACATGACCTACGACGACGAGCCCGAACTGGCCGGCTATGTGCCGACCGAGGGGGCACCGCGCCGCCGGCGGATGAGATTGGCGCTGCGCATCGTGGTCGTGGTGGGCATCGCCTGCCTCGTGTTGCCCGGCATGCTGACGACGATGTCTGTCGCGTCCGCCACCGCACAGGACGCCTGCAACGCCTGGGTGGCGTATGAGGCGCCGGAAGCCGAGGGAGTATCCGCTCGCTTCGAACTGTTCGGTGCGGGCGGGCCGGGCTGGCAGTGCTACGCGATGGGTGCTTTCGGCGGCGACAGGAACGTGGCCTCCCTCGGACTCATCCCGATCTCGCCGATCCTGTCACCGGTGCCGAAACCCGGAGGGAATGCCTAGGCTGTGGCCGGACGGCTTGCCTACCGCAGGCCCTGTTCCTGCAGCCGCTCCCGAACCTCGCGACGGATCACCTTGCCGATGAGCGACTTCGGCAGCTCATCCACGGCAATGATCCGCTTGGGAACCTTATATCCGGCGAGGTTCGGGCGCACGAAGTCGCGCAGGCCCTGCTCGTCCAGCTCCGCTCCGGCAGTGAGCACGACGGCGGCCACCACCTCCTCGCCGCTGTGCTCGCTCGGCAGGCCGACGACCGCGACATCCGCAACGGACGGATGCGACCGCAGGGCGTCTTCGACCTCGCTCGGCGCCACATTGAAACCACCGGTGATGATCAGTTCCTTGATGCGGTCGACGATGCTCACGAAGCCGTCGGCGTCGATCGTGACGATATCGCCCGTGCGGAACCACGGGCCGGCATCATCTCCGTCAGCCGACGGCACGAAGACCTCTGCCGTCTCCTCGACCTTCTTCCAGTAACCGGAGAATACCTGGGGTCCACGCACGATCAGCTCGCCCTCGTCACCGGCGGCTCGGTCGACCGTGGGGTTCTCCGGGTCCACTACCCGCACTTCCGTGTTGGGCAGCGGCAGCCCAACGGTGCCGGCGCGTCGGCTCGGGCCCACCGGGTTGGCCATGAGCACGGGGCTCGTCTCCGACAGTCCGTAGCCCTCCACGAGATATCCGCCGGTGCGCTTCTCCCAGGGCTCCACGACGGATGGCGACAGCGGCATGGCTCCGGAGATCGCTATCTCGATACCCTTCAGCGACACTCCCGCCTCATCGGCCGCGGCGGCAAGGCGCTCGTAGATCGGAGGCACCGCGGGAAGGAAGGTCGCCGGATGCTTCCTCACGACCGTGAGCACCAGGTCCGGGTCGAATTTGGGAAAGAGCACCAGCCGCGACCCCATGCTCATCGCGAATGTGAGACAGAGGGTGAGTCCGTAGGCATGGAACATGGGCAGCACCGCATAGACCACCGAGGTGCCACGGTGCACCGTCGGCACCCAGGCCCGGGCCTGTGCGGCGTTGCTGGCGAGGTTGAGGTGTGTGAGAGTGGCACCCTTCGGAAGTCCAGTCGTGCCGCTGGTGTACTGGATCAGTGCGACATCCGCTGCCTTGGGCCGGAAGATGTGGTCGTCCACGGTGGGGTGATCGAGGAGCTTATGCCAAGGAACGGTGCCCCGCACGGCCGTGGTGAGGGCGGCGCGGGACTCGCGTGCCCTCGCGATCGGGAGTCTCAGCAGCGCCCGGGTGGAGAAGGGCATCGCCCGGGTGATGTCGATAGACACGATCGACTCGACCGCGACATCCGCCGGGAACTGCCGCACGGTGTCTACGACGTTGTTCCACACGATCGCGACTTTCGCTCCGTGGTCTTCAAACTGGTGCCTGAGTTCACGGGGCGTGTACAGCGGGTTGTGTTCGACGACGATCGCCCCGAGACGCAGCACCGCGTAGAACGCGACGACGTGCTGGGGGCAGTTCGGCAGTATCAGGGCAACAGTGTCGCCCTTTTGCACCCCCAGTAGCCGAAGCCCTTCCGCCGCGCGAAGGATCTGCTCGCCCAGCTCGGCGTAGGTGGTGGTGGCGCCGAAGAACTCCAGCGCGATGTTGTCGCCGAACTCGCTGACGGACGCCTCGACGAGGTCGAACAGAGACCCCGTCGGCAGCTCGATCTCGGACGGAACGCCCTCCGCATAGCTGGACAGCCACGGCCGCGGGAAGGAGAACGTCATGGAACTAAGCCTACGAGAGCTACGCCCACCCGATTGTGCGGTGAGGATTCAGGCGGCGCCTTCGAACATCGAGGTCACCGAACCGTCGCTGAACACCTCGCGGATCGCGCTCGCGATCAGCGGCGCGATCGGCAGGACGGTCAGGGTCGGGAAGCGCTTCTCCTCGGGGACCGGCAGGGTGTCGGTTACCACGACCGAGTCGATGAAGTCACTCTGCAGGATCTCGGATGCGGGGCTGGAGAAGACCGCATGCGTCGCGGCCACGACCACGTTGGTCGCGCCAGCCTCCTTGAGTGCCTCGGCGGCCTTCACGATCGTGCCACCGGTGTCGATCATGTCGTCCACGATCAGGCAGGTTCGCCCGCTCACCTCACCGACGATCTCGTGCACGGTCACCTTGTTGTGAACCTGCGGATCGCGACGCTTGTGGATGATGGCGAGAGGTGCCCCGAGCTTGTCGCTCCAGATATCAGCCACCCGAACCCGGCCCATGTCGGGCGAGACGACGGTCAGCGTCGTCGGGTCGAGGCGCTCCCTGAAGTATTTGAGCAGCACAGGCATGGCAAAGAGGTGGTCGACCGGGCCGTCGAAGAAACCCTGAATCTGGGCAGCGTGCAGGTCAACGCTCATGATGCGGTCGGCACCGGCGGCCTTGAACAGATCGGCAACGAGGCGGGCGGAGATCGGCTCGCGGCCGCGGCCCTTCTTGTCCTGGCGCGCATACGGGTAGAAGGGCGCCACCACGGTGATCCGCTTGGCGGATGCCCGCTTCAGAGCGTCGACCATGATGAGCTGCTCCATGAGCCACTCGTTGATCGGATTGGTGTGGGACTGGATGACGAAGGCGTCGCATCCGCGCACACTCTCGTCGTACCGGGCGTAGATCTCGCCGTTGGCGAAGGTGCGGGCATCGGTGTGAACGAGTTCAGTTTCGAGCTCCGCGGCGATGTCTACCGCGAGCTGCGGATGAGCGCGCCCCGTCACGAGGACCAATCGCTTCTTGCCACTGGCGGTGATCTCGGCCACGTGTCCTGCTCTCTTGTAGATTGCTTTTTCGGTGATCGAGTTCAGTCCATGGCGTGCGTAGCCGCTGCCGCTGCCGCAGCAGCGGTGCCGGCCCGATTCTGCTCGACCCAGCCCTCTACATTCCGCTGGGGAGCCACGGTCATCGCGAGAGCTCCGGCCGGTACATCCTTGCGCACGATCGTTCCCGCTCCGGTCTTGGCACCGTCACCGATTCTAACCGGGGCGACGAAGACGTTGTGCGAGCCGGAATGCACGTGAGACCCGATCTCAGTGCGGTGTTTGCTGATGTCGTCATAGTTCGCGGTGATCGCGCCGGCCCCGAGGTTGGTGCCCTCGCCGATGGTGGTATCGCCGACATAGCTCAGGTGCGGCACCTTCGATCCCCGGCCGATCGTCGAATTCTTGGTCTCGACGAAGGTGCCGATCTTGCCGTTCTCGCCGAGTAAGGTGCCGGGGCGCAGGTAGGCGAATGGGCCGACGGTGGCATTCGCGCCGATCACGGCGAGCATGGCATCCGCTCGCTTCACGATCGCGTTTTCTCCGACCTCGCAGTCGATGAGGGTGGTGTCCGGTCCGATGATCGCGCCGCGCTCGATCGCGGTCGCTCCCTTGAGCTGGGTGCCGGGCAGGATCTCCACGTCTTCACCGATAGTCGTGGCCAGGTCGATCCAGGTGGTCGCGGGATCCTGGATGGTCACGCCACTCAGCTGCCAGCCCCGCACGATCCGGGCGTTGAGCTCCGCGGCCGCGGCGCCGAGCTGGGCACGATCGTTGATGCCGGCGACGAGCCAGTGGTCCGTGACCGGTACCGCCTCGATGCGACCACCGGTGGCACGGATGCCCGCCGCGGCATCCGTGAGGTACTTCTCGTTCTGCGCGTTGTCGGTGCCGATTCGCGCCAGCGCCTCACGCAGCGCGGATGCGTCGAACACATAGACGCCCGCGTTGACCTCGGTGATCTCGCGCTGCTCGTCGGTGGCGTCCTTCTGCTCGACGATCGACTCGAATGCGCCATCGACATCCCGAACGATGCGACCCGCACCGGTCGGATCGGCGAAATGGGCACTCAGCAGGGTGAGCGCGTTGCCGGCGAGGGCGTGGGTCTCGATGAGCGCGTGCACGGTGGCCGCATCGAGCAGCGGAACGTCCGCGCTGAGCACGACGACCGAGCCGACGAAATCGGACGGCAGGCCGGCGAGCCCGAGTTCGACGGCGCGACCGGTGCCGGGCGCCTCGTCCTGGTCGACGATGATCGCCTGCGGAACGTGCTCGGCGATCACGGTCGCGACGGCATCCCGTTCATGCCGAACCACGGCCACGATGTGGGTGGCGCCGAGTTCCTCGGCCGTCGCGAGTACGTGGGAGACCATGGGGATGCCGGCGATGGGATGCAGCACCTTCGGCAGGGTGGACCTCATGCGGGTGCCCTGCCCCGCGGCGAGGATGATGATCGCGATGTCGGACATGGTGGGGCTCCCTCGCTTGGTGGTGCTGGTCTCGCGCGCGTCCCGACGGTGGTCGAGTAACGCGCTCTCGCGCACGTATCGAGACCGCTCCGCCTCCAGGATTCGAACCTGGACCGAACAGCTCCAAAGGCTGTCGTGCTGCCGTTACACTAAGGCGGAATTCTTAGCCCAACCGTTGCACGGTCGACCGCGTCAATTCTGCCAGATGCTCCCCCGCTTTCGTGTCGCGGGGACATCCGGGGCCCGCTGGGGGCGGGCATCCCCGCTGCTGGCGTGGCAAATGCAGGACGCCAGGTAGCGGGAGTCAACTCGGAAGGCTCACCAGCCCCATCCGTAACGCCGGTTCCTGCATTTCGCACGGGGTTGGGAGCGCCGGGGATTATCGCGACACCTGCGGCGATAATGAATGGATGCCCGCCCACGACGAAGTCGACCGAATTGTCGGGGCGTGGGTGCGTGAGCGTCCCGACCTCGACTTCGCGCCACTGCAGGTCCTCTCCCGGGTCGGCCGGCTCGCCAGGCACCTCGACCGCGCCCGCCGCACCGCCTTCACGGCATCCGGCCTCGAGTCCTGGGAGTTCGACGTGCTCTCGGCCCTTCGCCGCGCCGGAGCGCCGTACCAGCTGAGCCCGAAGGCGCTGCTGCAGCAGACCCTGGTCTCGAGCGGCACGATGACGAACCGCATCGACCGCCTGGTAACCCGCGCGCTGGTGGAGCGCCGCACCGATCCGCACGACGGACGGGGCATCCTCGTGACTATGACCGACGATGGACGTCAGCGCGTTGACACGGCGATCAGCACCCTGCTCGTGTCAGAGAACGAGCTGCTCGACGGCCTCTCGGCGGGAGACCAGGAACGCTTGGCTGGGCTGCTGCGCAAGCTCAGCCTGGACTTCGACTGAACTGAGCCGTCTCACTGGGCGCGAGCTGCGAGTGCGTTGGCGACCTGCGCGACATCGTCCACGTAGCTGTCGAGGTGGTTGTAGGAGAAAACCCCCCGGCGCCAGCCCTCCACGCTCGACAGATCGCCCGCGTTGCAGAGGTAGCGCGCGGCGGCGAGGGCGGCATCCGCTATCTGGTTCGGATCGGCCTGGCCGTCGCCGTTACCGTCGGCACCCCAGCGGCGCCAGGTCTGTGGGATGAACTGGAACGGACCCACCGCATGATCCCAGACTGTGTCGCGGTCCCACAGCCCCCCGTCAGAATCGTGGATGCCCGCGAACGCACCGCCGTTGAGCGCGGGCCCGAGGATAGGCACGCTCGGGTAGCCGTTGTCGCTCAGGACCGATCCGCCGTGGCGGCCGTCATCCGACTCGAGATGACCGATCGCCGCGAGCGTGTTCCAGCCGAGGTGGCAGCCCGGCGATTCCTCCGCGAGCACGGATGCCGCACCCGCGTAGGCGGCGAGCGCGGTGCGCGGGATGCCGGTGCGCGCCGACACCGTGTCGAGCCAGGCCGGGTCGATCCGTGAGCTGATCGACACGGCCGGTGCGACAACGGGAGCCCCAGCCTGAACCGTCGGCTCGGGGATCGGGGCCGCAGCCACTTCGGACGCGACCTCGACCCGGGAAAAACTCGCAGCAGCAGGGTGCGCTTGCGCGGTGGACTTCCACACCGCGGCACCCCACCCCGCGAGCGCCAGCAGCGCCACGCACTGCAGCACCACCAGCGTTCCTCGGGAGCCTGGCACCCGCGTTATCCGAATCGGCCGTTGACGTAGTCGAAGGTGCGGGAGTCTGTTGGGCTGCCGAACATGACCTCGGTATTGCCGTGCTCCACGATGCCACCCGGGGTTCCTTGGGCAGCGAGGAAGAACGCACAGTTGTCGGAGACGCGCTGAGCCTGCTGCATGTTGTGGGTGACGATCACGATGGTCACCTCATGGGCGAGCTCGAGCATCGTCTCCTCGATGACCCGCGTCGACGTGGGGTCTAGTGCGGAACAGGGCTCATCCATCAGCAGCACGCGGGGGCGGACGGCGAGCGATCGCGCGATGCAGAGTCGCTGCTGCTGGCCTCCGGAGAGGCCGCCACCGGGCTGGCGCAGTCGGTCGCGCACTTCTTTCCACAGGCCGGCCTTGATGAGGCACTCCTCGACGAGGGCATCCTTCGAGTCCCGTCCGGCACGGATGCCGGTGAGCTTGAGGCCGGCCACCACGTTGTCGTAAATAGACATCGCGGGGAACGGGTTGGGCTTCTGGAAGACCATGCCGATGTCGCGGCGCGCGTCGGTGAGGCGGCGTTTGGCCGCGTAAATGTCCTCACCATCGAGCAACACCTCGCCCGCGAGGGAGGCAGAGGGGATCATCTCGTGCATGCGGTTGAGGATGCGAAGAAAGGTGGACTTGCCGCATCCGGATGGTCCGATGAGTGCAGTGATCTTACCAGCCTCCATCGTGAGTGACACCCGGTCGAGCACCTTGTGGTCGCCAAACCAGGCCGAGATCGAACGCGCCTCGAGCATGGTGAGCTCGCTCGGCGCCGGTGCTGCGACGGCATCCGCGCGCATCCGCTCGGCTTCTGCGTCGAGCCGTGCGTCGAGATTTTCGTCGTGCGCGGGCGTATCGAGCAAGGGCGCAATCGGTGACGGTTCAATCGGAGCGGGGGGCGGAAAAGACTGTTCCGGCAGTAGCAGGGTCGCCGGATCATTGCGGGTTGTAGCGGACATCGGGTTCTCCATGGTGCTCACAATACTGAGGCTGCAGTTCGGTTATTTGAGACAGGGGGACTGTCTCGGTCACGTTGTTAGCGGGTAAGGGCGGGCTAGAGCAGGTTCGGAAGATTCGTGATGGCGGCGCCGGCCGTCGCGCCACCGAGGGCAAGCAACACAGGCAGGGCGATTATCCAGGTTTGCCACATCCCCCAGCGCGAGCGTACCCAACGCAGGGCGACGACAGCGATGGTGAGCCAGGTCAGCCAGAAGAGGGTGGCGAACCAGCCGGATCCGTCCGACGCCATCGCGAACTCGCTCGGGTCGAGGACCTCTTTGGTGAATGACGGGGTTGGCGCAGCGAAGACCTTGCTGGTCAGGGAGGCATCGATGTGCAGGGCACCGGATGGCGCGAGGGGAATGCCGTCCGCGGTCACCAGCTCGAGCCGACCTTTACCTGCTTTCAGCGGCTCCGGCTGGAGATCGCCCTCCCGGCGAATACCGAAAACGGTGAACTTACTCGTGCCCTGGCCTGTGGTGAAGGTGATCTTGTCGCCGGGTACGACGCCGCTGAGGGAGCCGAACGGCCCGCCGTAGGTCGCCTGGCGGCCCATCACGATGCTCGTGCCCGGCTGGCCCGGGAACACGCTGTCGCGACGGTGCCCTGGCCCCGCCGTGAGGTCACCCGGCCGAGTTCCCTGCACGACGACCTCGTTGATTCCGAGACGGGTGATGGTCATCACGCCAATCGGAGTGCCATCTGCCACCAGCTTGCTGTTTACGTCGAGTTGGCCGAGGGGCGCGGTTGCCAGGGCAAGGTCGGTGCGAAGCTGCTGGTACAGCACGTACTGGGCGCGCGCGTGCTGAAGGCTGCCGACGACAGTGACGTGCGCGACGAATCCCAGCAGCAGGGTAGACAGCAATAGCCAGACCACACCCACCCACCAGCGGATGTCACGCGTCGTTGGTGCTGGACGCCGTGGGCGTGCGTTGCGAGGAGGGGTCCGCAGCCAGATCGGGAGGCCCTTCGATGGCGGTCGCCCCCCTCCGGATTTTCCAGAAGCGTTCACCGGAGCACCAGGCTTTTGTTGGGGCTGTCTTTCAATAGTGGCGGTCACGGCGCGAGTCCCGTCGCTGGGCTCGATGGCGGGAACCAGCCGGCGATCGAACGTCTGAAGTAGATGACTAGGGCAAGGATCCCGAGAAGAACCGCTCCCACGACGATGCTGATCCACCAGCGGTAGGGCAGCTCCCCGGCGAAACCGGCCGAAACCACGGTGATGGGCGCATTTCGAACGAAATGAGACGTGACCCCTGTCGCCTCAACAGCGTGAGCGCCGGGGCGAGTGTCCGCGGGGATGCGGAACCGGGCCGTGATTCGGCCGGAGGCGTCGGCATTGAAGGTTCCCAGTTCCACCGACCGAGGAAAGAGCATGAAGTGCACGCGTTCAGAGGCGGTGAAGCCGACCCCACTGGCAAGAACCCACTGATTGGGGGCGACGGAGTCGTGGTCCAGGGTCAGTCGCAGAGCTCCCTGCACTGACCCGTCGGAGCTGCTGGTGGTATTTCCGGGTGCGGCGGTGACAGTGGGTGCGCCCGCTGATGAGCCCCCTTTGGAGCTGGTGGTGCCCTCTGTGCCGCTGCCGCGTGACGGACTTGCCGATCCCCCGGTCGAGCCGAGGGGCGTCGTCGTCGTCGTGGGGCAGGCGCTCGGCGCGGGTGTTGCACCCTCCTCGGGGATCACGAGTGTCACGCTCGACTCGTTGCCAGTGGTCAGGGATGTTGACGTGGGGCACGGGTCGGCCTGCGCTGCACCAGCAAGGGGGCTGAGGACCACGGAGAGCACAATCACGGCTCCGAAGCCGGCGAGGCTCGCGCGAGGTGAGAACATCACTTGGCCCCCTGCGTTCCGGCCGCGCCCAGCGCGTCTTCACGCGCGGATACGAAGGCCTCGTCGATCGCCTGATAGAACCGTTCGCGTGTGCCCGAAACATAGCGCCACACCAGGAAGGCGGCCGCGAACACAAACGCGATGAGGGCGATGGCCGTCCACGAGATCGCAGCGGCCATGACGGTAGTTGACACCGGCGCATAGCCTCCGGCCTTCGCGGCACCGCCCGACCCGACTGCCGCTGGCGTGGGTGAGGCTGAGGGCGCGACCGACCCAGCGGGGGCACTGGCGGAGGCACTGGGAGTCGCGATAGGAACAGCGCTGCCCGGCTTCTTGCCCGCGGAACCGATGTCGCCCGGCGACACCGTGACGGTCGACCAGGCAAGGAGCAGCGCGATCACGGCCGGCACCTTCGCCTCGTAGTGTACGGTCTGGCGCGGAAGCAGGTTGGAGAGAGGCTTGGGCGCGAAACTGCCGAGCGGAATCCCGAACGGCCCGGTGATTGACACCGTGTTGTTCACATCCAGTCGGGTGTTTCCGCTGTTGCGCACGTCGTAGCCCACGGTCATTTCACCGGGCGCGAAGGGGTTGAGGGATGCATTGAATCCCGAGGTCACGCCCGCCACCTTCACGCCGGGTACGCGCTCCCCCGAAACTGCGAGGTACATTCGCGTTCCAACGCGCTGCTCGAGCGTAACGGTTGAGCCTTTGCTCGTGCCCGTGGTGAGAACGGATGCCACGATGCCTGCCACATGGTCGCCGGGGGTGGCATCCGAAGGGATCAGGAGGTTGAAGGGGATTGTGGCCTTTGTGTTGGGCTGAATCGTCACCTTGTCGCTCTCAGTGGTGACCCATGACCCGAGGTCGGTCGCTTTCACGTCGTGCTTGAGCAGACTGAATGCGCCGGTCGCCTGCTCGTTGATGGCGTCAGTGGCGTAGATGAGGAAGTCCGCGGGAACAGCGCTCGAGTTGGTCACATCGACGCTGTCGACGATCTGGGTGCCGGGGTCGACCGAGTAGTCGAATTGATTTCGAGCACCCTTCGCCGTCGGGGACGGCGAGATGCTCCAGGTGATGTCGGCTCCGGCTGCGGCGACGGGTGCGCTGGCCGTGGCGCTCGACACCGAGAGCGCGAGCGGCGCGAGCGCGATAGCCAGGGCAACTAAGCCAGAAATAGCTGCGGGGGTTCGAAGCATCGGGGAAGCCAATCAGGTGAAAGCGAGCGGATGGTGAACAGAGGGCGAACGAGAGCTAATGGAGAACTGGACAGCTAGATGAGCGTCAGGGTGAGCACGCCGGCGTAGTTACCCGCGGCGGTGTTCTTCGGAGCCTTCAGCGCCAGCAGCGCCGTCACCGTGGTGGTGGTGACCTGCGGGTCAGCAGCCGACGTCGAGCCGTAGGACAGCTGGCTCGAGGTCTTCAGGCCGTTGACCGAACCGGGGGCCGGAAGGACAACCGCACCAGCGTTACCGACACTGCCGGCAGCAACCGCGGGGGTCCACCCGAGGTACTTGCCACTGAGCGTCTTCGTGCCAGCGGCGAAGTCACCCATCACACCGGTGAGGTTCCAGTCCGGCGAACCGGCCTGGCGCGAGTCATCCACAACCGCGTGCAGCGTGCCCGACGCGTTGAACGTACCGCCACCGATCGTCGCCGTACCCAGCGCAACGGTCGAGTCGTGACTCGTCAACTGCAACGCACCACCATTCGTACCCGCCGCGATGTCGAACGTGATCCCCACGCCACCGCCGGTGCTGACTCCGCCCACCGTCACTGTGGCATCTGCCGAAGTGGTCCCCGAGAAGGTGAACGAGTAGTCGGGCACGAACTCGGCGGCGTAGGTGTGAGATCCGGCGGCGACGTTCGCGAGCACGACACTCGCGCCACCCGCGGAGACCGGCACCGTTGCGACGGCGACTGTCCCCTCGGTGAACACGAGAGAGCCACTGGCGGTGGATGCCGTCGCGGCAGTGTCGAGGCGCTTGACGACGGCGCTGAGGGTGACCGAGGTGCCCGACGCGCTGGCGGAAAGAGACAGTGTCGTGGGGGTCGGTTCGGGGAGCACAGACCAGGCCCCCGTTGCGGAGTTGTAGGTCATGGGCAACGTGACGTAGGAGTCGAGGTCGGGGTTGGGCACTGAGCCCGACCAGTAGTACCGCAACTCGAACGCTCCTGTCGCGAGGGGCACGGCGGTGGCGTTGAGCAGCCTGTCACTCACGTAGGGGTTCGCGGTCACGACCGAGCGGTCGGCGAAGGCATTCAGTCCGTCGAAGCCGAAGGTGCCATAGCTGGCCGGCGAGCTCGGCGTGCGAGTGGCTGAGATCGCACCGAGGCTCACGCCGTTCTGGAATACGTAAGTGGCGCCGGTGGTGGCAGTGGCGTCGCCGCCCTTGGTCGCGATGCTCGTGAGAAACACCGTATCGGTGTTGACGTTGCCGCTCGTGGGGGTGATCACCACGCTGCCGGTACCGAAGTTGATGTCGGCCTGGGCCGCCGCGGGCACGAGCGTGAGGGAGGCGGCAAGGGCGATGCCGATGAGTATCCCAAGAGACTTCATGAGTGTTGCGCTCCGAGGTTGGTCGAGCCTAGCGCTCGGTGTGGGGGCACCGGCAAACGGGAAGGAGGCGGATTGGACCGGCCGAAGCCGGCCCAACCCGCCAGGTTGAGCTACCTGACTAGATGAGCGTCAGGGTGAGCACGCCGGCGTAGTTACCCGCGGCGGTGTTCTTCGGAGCCTTCAGCGCCAGCAGCGCCGTCACCGTGGTGGTGGTGACCTGCGGGTCAGCAGCCGACGTCGAGCCGTAGGACAGCTGGCTCGAGGTCTTCAGGCCGTTGACCGAACCGGGGGCCGGAAGGACAACCGCACCAGCGTTACCGACACTGCCGGCAGCAACCGCGGGGGTCCACCCGAGGTACTTGCCACTGAGCGTCTTCGTGCCAGCGGCGAAGTCACCCATCACACCGGTGAGGTTCCAGTCCGGCGAACCGGCCTGGCGCGAGTCATCCACAACCGCGTGCAGCGTGCCCGACGCGTTGAACGTACCGCCACCGATCGTCGCCGTACCCAGCGCAACGGTCGAGTCGTGACTCGTCAACTGCAACGCACCACCATTCGTACCCGCCGCGATGTCGAACGTGATCCCCACGGGAACCGCAGCGGTGTCCGTCGGCGCGATGAGCGATCCGACGCTCACCGAAGCCGAAGCCGAGGTCGACGCCGAGTACACCGTGTTGGACGGGGTGAACGTGGCGGTGTAGGAGTGCGCACCGTTGGCGACACCGGTCAGCGAAACGGACGCGAGGCCAGCGGCCACGGTCTGGGTCGTGCCGACCTGCGTTGCACCCTCGAAGAACGAGACGCTACCAGCGGAGGCGGTAGCCACCGAGGAGTCGCTCGACTTCTTGACTGTTGCACTAAGGGTCACTGAGGTGCCCGAGGCGCTAGCCGTGAGGGAGGTGGTGGTTGCGACCGGCGGTACAACGGTAGCCGGAACAGCCCACGCGCCGGAGACCGAGTCGTAGTTCAGCGTGATGGTGGCGTACGGCTCGTTCACCAGATCAATAGATGTAGCGAACTGGTGGTAGTAGTAACGCAGTTCGAAGTTACCGGTCTGAAGGATTGATGGTGTGCCGGCGAAATTTAGACCGGTGAGCTGCTTGTTGGTGAGATACGGATTACCGGGGCTAATCGAACGGTCCAGGCTCGCGGGAGTGCCGTCAAGTCCGAAATCGCCGTAGGTAGTGTTATCGGTTGCAGGTTTACGAAGGTTTGAGAACCCGCCCATATTCACACCGTTCTGGAAAATCCAGGTGCTGCTCGCACCGCGGTATCCAGCGGGGGCACCGGCGCTCACCGTCATACCCGTCACGAAGTACGGGTCCGAGACGTTGCCGCTCGACGGCGTCAAGGTGATGGTGCCTCCGCTGATCGGAGCCGCCTGGGCGGACTGGGCCGCGCCTACACCGCCCAAGATGAGAGCGCTCGCAACGGCGACCGCTGCGAACTTGTTTTTTATGCTCATTATGTTTTTTTCTCTTTCTTTTGTGTGGGGGAATTCAGAAAGGGGTTAGTTGACGTAGCCACGCTGCGCGGAGGTATTTCCACACTGCGTTCCGATGGTGCCGAAGCCGTACTGCTTGATCTGAGTGGTTGCGGCGCAGATGCTTGAGCCGGATCCAGCAAAGGCTGCTTGGATAGCGGAGTCACTGCTGGTGGGGGTTGTTGTGGTGAGGGCACGGGTCTCGACCACGTTGTACACAAGCCTGCTGACGGGGAAGTCCGCATTCAACTGGACGAGCCCGCCCGCGTAGACAATCGGCTTGGCGCCGTCGATGCTGCTCAACGCAATGTTGCCTCGACGCTCTACGACCGCAGTGGGGAGAGTGCGGTAATTGCCCTGAGAGATGAACTGAGCGATCGAGAAGGGAACGATGTCGCCATCAGTCTTCAGGAACGAACCATCGTGCTCGATGACCGTATTGCCGAGGTCGGTCGCCTTGCCGCCGGCCGTGAGAGCAGCTTCGGTGGTGCCAAGGGCCGTCACCCAGAAATTCCGCGTGCCAGAATTTTGCTGGGGCAACAGCGGGCGGATCGTGATCGCGGTGAGGTTGGAGTCGACAAACGACGTCACCGTGCCGAGGTAAATGTTGCGTAGCGTGAACACGTTGGACGCCTGACCTACGGCACCGAGTGAAACATCCTTGGGGAAATCGCTTGCGGCACTCGAAGCGACCGTCACTGCATCCTTTGCAAAAGGAATATAGGTGAGTTGGCTACCACTTTCGGTACGAAGCGCCGAAGACCGCGCAAACTGGAGCGTGCCCACCGGGAGAACTGTTCCCGCGTACGCAATGCCGCGAATCGACGAGCTGAGTGCGCGGACACCAGCGCCCGAACCGACCGGTCGGTTGAAGGAGGTCCCATTCACCGTGATGGTGGGAGTGCCGATGGCGTCGTAAGATCCGAGATTCGAAACGACGGTGGCAACTCCACTGACGAGATCCTGGGTCGTATCCGATCCTGTCCCGTTAATGTCCTTTGGGCCCGACGGGTCCGCGCTTGCAGGTGATGCGGCACCAAAAGCGAGCACCGCTGCCGCGAGCGTGGCAACTACGCCGAGGCGCAGCTTAAGATTTTTTTGCATGATTTCCTAATCTGTATGTGATGAGATACCCCTGTGGTTCAGTCCAGATGGACCAGCCCCTCACTGGCCTTTGCTGTTCGGTGAGGGGTTTTCTCTTAGGTTGGAGCGGATTCCCAAGAGCAGCTCTGTGGTGTTAGAAGAACCTCCGTCTGAAGAGCACGGGAGCGATCAAAAATCCAAGTAGGCCGACGGCAAGGGCAATGAACAGCCCCGATCGCTCTATCGGGCCTGCGCTTGTCGCCGGAGTCATGCCGCCAGCGTTTGCTGTGTCATCGGCAGCCGAGATCACCGGGGCGGTGGCACCCGCACCCGTTGCTGCACTTGTACCGGCCCCTATTCCGTATGCAGCCGGGCCCATGTAATCGTCGGTCGCGTAGGACCCGCTGCCGTCCGTCGTGGGTTTGCCCGTGACCTTAGTGGTATCGGCCGGCACAAACGCCGCGACGTCAACCGCTGCTTTTCCCCCCTGCGCCTTGAGATTGTCTGTGAGCGGAAGATATCCAGACGGTAGTTCGCCGACTTCAGATCCAGAGACTTGGCCAGAAGTCGTAACCTGTCGGAGCATCTTGGAAATTAGCGGCCTCGATATGGCAGTGGTCTTGCTCATGTTTACCGCTGCATAGGTCACGATCGTCATCGGGTACCCATCAGTGGATACGGTCGACGGGTCGATTTGCTTCACCGCGTCGACGCTCGTTGGTTTCAGCGCAGCGAGAGCCGCCGACATCGAGCTTGTCGTACTCTCAACTGGGGTGGTGCTGTTCGGTACGGTGATTGCCGCAGTACTCATGCCGTATCGCGCCGCAGAGCTCGAATCGATGACGGTAATCATGAACTTCGACCCCGGAGCCTGAACTCCCGTGCTGACATAGGCTCCAAATTCTCCCGCTGCGATTTGCTTTGTGGAATCCCAAAGCGTGCGGGAGTTGGGGTCCCCTCGAAACGTCTGGCGAGCAGCAGCGAGAAAGTCGACGGCGTAGGGGGCAAATTGAATGGTGTCAAACCTGCTATTTTCCACAGTGAGTTTGAATGGGAGCAGACTCTCGTCGTCCTTGGGGAAGGTGTCGAGTGTGAGGCTGCTCAGCTTCTGCGGCGAGCCGTCGAGATTGGTTAGCCCTACTTGACGTTGCACGGGCGTGTCAATGTAGTTTTTTTGATCGTCGAAGTACCACGGGACCACTGCCTTCGGGTTTCCCTTGGGAAGGTAGTAGGGGTTGATTGTCATCCCGTCCGGATCGGCATTGCCATCAAGAAACGAGACGGCGTCTTTGTCCGCAAGAATCCATCGCCAAACCTGGCGGATTGCATCCGCTCCCGAGGGACCAGGAAGAACGATCGAAGGGTTCTGCTGGTCAAAAGCCCGATAATTTTCCGGATTGGCCTTGCGAAAATCAGGGTCACTGTTCCAGTAGCTGTAACTACGAGCAGCGGCGGACAGATGCGCGGACGTCTTGCCCGGATCGCCCGTGGTGCTGGGAACCGTGAATGGATATGACTGGGTGAGAAGCTTGGCCATTAGCCGCGGAGTCATTACAAGATGTTCCTGCCGACCATTGGGGAACTCCGCGTTGAATGCGAACACCACGCTCGAGATCGCCACTGGCGCATAGGCGATCTTCGCCTTGGTAAAATCGTCGCGTTCGTTCTCCGTCTGCAACTCGTCGGAACTGACCGGATAAGACGAGAAGGTAAGTTGCGGAGAGCTCGGAGAGGTATCAATGAGGTTGGATCGCGCTATGGAGTCGGGGTTGGTGGCGAAACTGAACGTGCTTTTGATGTTCTGACAGAGTGATGGCTGCCACGAGCTCATGGCGCCGATCATGAGCTGCGACCCGGACAACCGGAACTCTGAGCCTCCAACCGGGCAGGTGACCCCGGTTGGCGTGAAGTCGAGCGGGATGACGACCCTGTTGTTGAAATAGTCACATTTCGGGTTCACGGGGCTGCCGCCCTGGAGGGAGTTCGACTGTCCGTAGCTCAGCGCCTTGTAGTCGTTCTTAGGATCGCCATAGTCGCTGCAATCGAACCCATCAGTACCGAGTCCGCCGAAGTGGCTGCCGCGCGGAACGACGACGAGCCAGCACCGAAGGTGCTGGGCTGTTCCGCAACCCAGTTGCGGTGCCTGGTCCGAACTCTGAGTTTCAAAGTCGAAGAAGCCGGTGCCATCCGCGCCGACACGCGCGCTAGAAACCTCATTCGTGGTTGAGGGCGAAAAGTAGTTCAGGATGGGATATTGGTTGATTCCGTCAACCACGATCTCTTTCCCGGGAATCACCTTGCCGCTCACCAAGACGAAGGGATTGTCGACCGTGCTTGCGGTACTCGCCCCGTTGTATTTGGGCGCCACACGCAGAAGGTTGTCCCGGTAAACGTCGTTAGCGGTCTGAGTGCCGGAGCTGTTGCGCCCGCCCCACTGACAGGTCTTGTAAAAGTCCGCAGCCTGGGGATCATTGCCCCAACACTGCATTGCTTGCAGGAAATTCTGCGCGTTGGAGACGCCGAGTAATTGAGCCTTGGTCCCGGCGAAGCCGGCCACTCGCACTCGGACCGCTTGGTCGATGATCCCCGCAGTTTGAGACACCGAAATAGATAAATTCTTAAAGTCGTTGTAGTGGGGACTCGACGTTTGACGGGACGGCTGAAAATTGCTCGCGGAGGAGGTATCTCCGGCCCACTTTACGGTGAGCATAGAGTCGTTGGGACTCGCTGCACTCGCAGCCCTTGCGGGGATCGAAGTCGTGGCAGTCACCGCACTGAGAGCGCTCACCGCAAGCACCATCGAGATGGTCATGGCAATCTTCCTTGCTCGGGATCGCGTGCTGCTGCCGCGGGTTTTCGACATGTTCATGACGTTACGAGTCACCTTTCGATGGTGCGGAACCACCACGTTTCCTAAAAAAGTCACGCAGGTTAACATTTGGTTTTTGAGACCCCGGCGCTTCGATGTGCCCGTCAACGGCTGTGTGAGACGACTCGCCAGCGGCGAAAGTTTCGACTTCAGCATTCCCGGGAACCGTCAGCCGAAGAGCCAAATGCGGAGTCCGCGGCCTCTGCACTGGGCGTGGGCGCCTCACGAGGGGGTACCCGACGGTTGCACGACGGCGCGCGACGACGGGTGGGAGAAGAACCACCACGAGCGCCGTAACCGCGGCAAGGATCATGAGCAGCAACGTCGGTATGGGGATGTCGCGGCCGGGAAGGTCAACGGGAGAGCTCGCAAGCACGGCATCACCCCCTGACGCGAGGCCGGTCGCCGCACCGTCCACGGCTACTGGTTTTGTTCCACCGGCTGCGCCGGTGACAGCGGCCGTAGTGCCGCCGACCGTCGCGCCGGCGACACCAGCGACTGCTGAAGCTTTACCACCGGCCTTACCGGATGACGCTGTAACGGCGGGGGCACCGCCTGTACCGGTCAGACACTGATCCGCCCCCTGCTTGTCACAGGCCTGTGGCTGCGGAGCGTCGTTGGCGACTTTGTTCGTGCCGTCCGGCGAGAAGGTGGGGTTATTGCAGCCGCTGATGTCCTTGTTCTTGGGATTACCCCCCGGGATTTTCTGCACCTGCTCGAGCCCGCCCTGGGCGAGGTTGATGGGCAGTGGCGAATATCCCAGCACTTCGGCTTGTTGCTGGCCTTCGCAGAGAAAATATGAGGCGAAATCGGCCAAAGTCAGTCCCTTATCCTCCGTGAAGTTTCCCTCCACCGCGGTAGGGACGATCATGTACGAATAGGACGAAAGCGGATATGTGCGCGGGTCGCCATTGCCGTAAACGCCTTTGAGATTTGCCGTGAGGTAGTCGGGCGACTTGGCGTCTTTGTTGATCACGGCGGCAAGCAGCGAGACCGCCACATTGGATGCCGTCGGCTCTGTGTAGTAGCCCGCGGCGTTAAGCACCTTTGCGACCGGGAACCGAGCGTTCAGGGCGTAAGACTCTTCCACATAGGTGATGGCGCCCACCGACTTACCCTGGGCGACAAGTCCTGCTACTCCGTTCGATCCTTGTTGCCCGATAAACGCCGAGCCGGGAACCACCGGGTAGTTGGACGTGATACCGCAGTTGGCCTTTCCCGCTTTCGCGCAATACGCCGTCCAAATGGACGGGTACTGGGCGCGCATCCAGCTGGTCAACTGGGCGGTGGTGCCCGAGCCGTCGGAGCGGACCACCGGGACGATTGTGATGCCCGGCAGAGAGAGCTTGGGGTTGTCTGCGGCGATCGCAGGGTCATTCCACTTGGTAATGACGCCCGTGAAGATTTTTGCTACAACATCGCCCGATAGCCGCAGATTCGTCACCCGTTGGCCGCCGATAACAAGGTTGTACATAAAAGCGGTGCCACCGGCCACGATAGGCACATAGGCAAACTTCCGCGCCGGACGCGGGTCGGGGCTGTCGCTACCGGCCAGCTGGTACGGGATTTCGGACACGCCGAAGTCGACCGTGCCCTGCGAGAAGAGCTGCCGACCCGCGGAGGATCCGGAGTCATCGAACGTGACCTTCCAGCGGTAGTTGTCGAAGACGTTGCGGATCCACTGCTGCAGGGCGTTGGCCGACCACGTGGATCCGGCTCCCGCAACCGGGTAGTAGGTCGTGCCGATCGCTGCCGTCGCGCTCGAGGCAATTACGAGAGAAGGCGCGCTGCCGATCATGGCCACGAGCGCGACAATCACGATGGTGCGGAAGCCTCGTCGGATCCCCCTGCCGACACGGGACTGCGAATTGATCACGCGTCTGAGTCCTTTCTGATTGGCCCTGAACTGCCGGGTGCCGGCGAAATCGATCCCGGTTCGGCCGGACCCGCTGTGGGGTGTTGAGCGCCGCCGCGAATCTGCCTCACGGCAGCGTTGGCCGGCGACGGGAGACGGCGGCGGACGATCTGCTGCCACGGCCACTTGCGCACGGCCCGGGCCTGCGGTGCGATGGCCTCCGCGGAATCGGAGGGCACCGTCGCGCCCGAACTGGACGAGAGCGGAGTGCCTCGACGCACTGCCGAGGCCGGCACCCCCAGGTCACGTGCACGGTATCGGTAACCATCGTCGCGGGACTGCCGTACTCTGGCTCGCTGCTGCCGGGCGCTCAGCACGCCGGGTCCGCGGCCGCCGATCGCCCGCGCCAGAGCGAACAGCAGCAGCACGAGCACCATGAGCACGGCGGCGGTGCCGAAACCCCGGGCGATCATGTTGTTCTCGGGCGACTTGACAAATGTGAACGTCGTCAACGGCAGCGAGGTCATCGGTCCGCTGAACGGGTTGACGTTGAGAAACGTCGTGGCCCCCGCAGTGAGGAGCACGGGAGAGGTCTCGCCGATGCCGCGGGCTGTGCCGAGGATGATCGCGGTGGTCAAGCCGGAGCGTGCGGTCGGCAGGGTGACCGTCCACACCGTGCGCCAGGTAGAAGCGCCCAGCGCGCGCGCTGCCTCCTTGAGGTTTCCGGGAACGAGACGCAATACGACATCCGCCGATCGGATGATGATCGGCAGCATCATCACGGTGATGGCAAGGGATGCCGCGAAGCCAGACCGGTTGAAGCCCAGGAATACAATGATCGTCGCGTAGATGAACAGGCCGGCGACGATAGAGGGCAGGGCGGTCATGGCTTCGACTACCGTGCGAACAAAACGGGCGTAGCGACCGGGAAACTCGCTGAGGAAAACGGCCGTAAGCAGGCCGAGCGGAATGCTGATGGCGAGCGCAATCGTGATCATGATCAGCGTGCCGAGAACAGCGTGGATGACTCCGCCGCTAGTCAGCGGATCAAGCGGCCCGGCATTGCTCATGTCCTGCGTGAAGAAGTTGAGATGGCCCAGCGGCCCAAGACCACGACCGACGGTGTAGATGACGACGGAGAACAGCGCGAGCAACAAGAGGAACGCGAGCGAGTTGACGAAAACTGCGACTATGCGGTCGCGAACCGTCTGGCTGTTCTCATCAAATGCAGTGAGGATGCCGAAGAGCAATAGAAAAATGACATACGCCACGAGAACGAAGCCGATTTGTCCTTGGAGCGGCAATGCGTAAAAGAACAGCCAGGCGGTGAAGCCGATGGACGCGAATGCCGAGCCGAAGAGGCGGATGACATCGACCGTTCGAATGGTGGCGGTCGACCGGCGTGCTTCGGATGCGGGGGGTGGCGTTCCCACGGGGATCCAGGTGCGCCGACCCTCTTTCGTTTCCCCTGGGCCCGGTGCTGCTGTAGCGGTCGACGCCCTGTCGAGCACGGTTGTCATCAGTTGGTCTCGTTTCCGGATCGGCTTCGACCGATGATTGTCGAGGCGATGAAATTGACGATCAGCGTTATCACGAACAGGGAGAGCCCAGCCGCCATCAGTGCCGAGATCTCGAACTTGGAGGCCTCGTTGTAACGCAGGGCGATCAGCGCCGAGATCGAGTTGGCGCCCTTTTCGAGAATGTGTGGCTGGATCACGAACACCGGCGAGATGATCAGGAAGACCGCGATCGTCTCCCCCAACGCGCGTCCAAGACCCAACATGGTTCCGCCGATGATCCCTCCGCGGCCGAAGGGCAGCACGACGCTCGAGATCATGCCCCACTTCGTAGCGCCGAGGGCGAGGGCTCCTTCCCGCTCGCCGATGGGCGCCACGAAGTGGGGCATGATCTCGAGCGTCG
>Ga0209100_1000535_pt1 | contig 32107 bp, 33 predicted proteins | sample lystaG_FD_185480 | JGI IMG/M metagenome (GOLD analysis project Ga0209100, IMG submission 185480) | Glacier valley bacterial and archeal communities from Borup Fiord, Nunavut, Canada, to study Microbial Dark Matter (Phase II) -... | ecosystem: Environmental > Aquatic > Freshwater > Ice > Glacier ... | reverse complement strand
TTTACTTTAATTACAGCAGCTGCAAAAGTGTTAGTTAATGGTAGTACTGCTGTTCCTATAGTTGATGGTCCTGAACCTTCAGCCATTAATCTAGATAGATATAATGTTACTGCAGATTGTACTTCAGCTATATTAGAATTTTCTTTAGCAGTTGTAGCTTGTGCTATTGGATTATTAGCAGATAGAGACAGAATTACTGCTCCAGCTAATATTATTATAACGATTATTGTTATAACTAATACTATTAATGATATACCTTGTTTTTTGTTTGTCATAAAAATCACCTCCTTTTCTATTTTTAAGTATAATTTTTTATTAGTAATTAATTATTTTGTCCATGTAACTAAACCATTAGCATTTACAAACCAATTTCCTGCTGGTAAAGCTATTCCTAAATCAGTTGCATCTATACCAGTATCAACAGTAGTTCCATTTACTTTAATTACAGCAGCTGCAAAAGTGTTAGTTAATGGTAGTACTGCTGTTCCTATAGTTGATGGTCCTGAACCTTCAGCCATTAATCTAGATAGATATAATGTTACTGCAGATTGTACTTCAGATATATTAGAATTGTCTTTAGCTGTTGTAGCTTGTGCTATTGGATTATTTGCAGATAGAGACAGAATTACTGCTCCTGCTAATATTATTATAACAATTATTGTTATTACTAATACTATTAATGAAATACCTTGCTTTTTGTTTATCATAAAATTCACCTCCCAAAGTGTGTATATATCAAAACATTTTTAATGTCTTAATCAAATTTAATTACCTAAATATAAAGCATCTAACTCTTGTGTCCACCAATTAGGTTGGCTTGTATAACTAATTTTAATATCTCCTGTGTTTTGAATGTACCACTCGATTCCATCTGCTTTAAATAATTTTACGTTAAACTTTTTTTCAAAATTATCTATGTTTAATTTATAAAAAACAGAATCTTTTTGAGATATGTTATCTTTATAAATGGCTATTTGTAATAAATCCTCATTTTCATTGTTTTTTATCTTTGTCTCTTCAATATTTACAATATCCGTACTACCAATCAAAAGTTGTTCAGTTGTATATATATCAAAAGTATCAGATTTCATCTTACCTATATAGTTGGAAACAACTGATTGTGCAGTAAGTGAATCTTTAATTAATTGTTTGGTTTTTACATTATCTTTCTTTTTTAATAAATTTGGAAATACAAATACAGTAATAACTAATATTAAAATTAAAATGATTATGTTTTTTAAAGTTTCTTTTTTCATTTTACCCCTTATTTAACAGTAGCTGTAGGATTTGATACTCCACCATTACTATTAGTTGTATTATTATTTGTAGTATCTGCATTATTATTATTAGTTGCATCAGTTAGTTCACTAGTAGGTGTAAATGGATCAGAATTTCCACTTGTATACTGATTGTATTTTTTAAATGTTAATAAATCAGCAGCAGTAATAGTGTATTCCTTTATCAAAGACGATTCACTAATATTTTTAGTCTGTTCAAAATTATAATCACTTTTAATAATAGAATCGTATTTTTCTACAGAATTACCAACTGAAGTTTGCTGTTGTGGCACCATAATCATAAGCATTATAACGCATAATGAAAACAATACTAAAACAGAAATACTAAAAGTCAAAACATATTTCTTAACCATTTTTTACCTCCTATCTATTTTATAAATGTAAGATTTTTAACGGCAAATGATGTAGTAATTTGATTACTACCTGCATATTCCATTTTTAATTTATCAAGTTTAAATCGTAGTTCCACATCATTTTCAAGTTCAAATATAAAGCTTGAAACATCTGTATAATTACCCTTAACACTTATTGTTAATTCACCCGCAGATGCTGTACTTGTTGCTGCAGTTGTCACACTTGGTACTTCAGTACTTGCTCCAGTAGTAGTTGCACTTGTTTTGTCACTAGTTTTATCACTAGTTGCTCCACTACTTTTTTCACCAGTTGTAGTACCAGTTGTTGTACCGCTTGTTGTTCCAGTTGTTGTTCCAGTTGTTGTTCCACTTGTTGCACCAGTTGATGCTGCAGAAGCTTGTGCACTTCCACCTGGCTCTACTAATGATAATGTTAAATTATTGGCTTTTGCATAGTTTCCTAATTTAATCCACATATATTCAATATTATATTTTTCATCAGTAGTTGCTTCATTTATTACTGAAATTGTTTCATCTGATATTGCATCATATTGTTCCTTTTGTTTTTTAAAATCAGATTTTGAACTTTCAATAGTTCTTATACTAGTATCATATTTAGTTTTTGCATCTAATAGATTTTTATCCAAACCTTTTATTAAATTATACTGTGACATTAAAGTGTTTTTTGAAACAATTTTAAATATTCCTAAATCTAAATCAACAAAGAATATACTAACTATTAATCCAAGAATTACTAAAGCTGCAATTGACTCCGCAATTAAATATTTTTCGCTTTTAATCATGGTAAATCACCACCAATTTCTATTGTTACTATACTTGAATTATTTATGCTGTTAATTACTATATTACTTAGTATATCAGGTTGTAATCTAAGATTAGCAACAAAATATCCAAGGTTTTGATATTGATCTGATTGAGCAACTATTTTAATTTTCTTGTTATCATCAGAAGATATCGATTTAATTTGTACGTTTTTAGGTATTACTTTTATTATTTTCTGTGTAAACGCCGCCACGTTATATGTTGTAAATTTTCCTATTTGATCAGTTTCAATTTCATTTCTAATTTTATCGATTTCATCATTTATATTTTTATATTTAGCAGCAGAAGTATCAATTACACTCTTATCACTTGTTGCAAGACTTGATACATCATTATATTTACTAATTTTTGCATTCAATTCGTCTTTCATTTTGCCTACTTGATTCATGTATATATTGGAAAATATATAGTATGAAATTAACGCTAAAATACAAACAATTATTGGATACATCATATACTCTGAAATCTTAGCAATGCTAAATTTAGGTAACATAGAAAGATTAAATTTCTTTTCAATTTTTTCATTTGCTTTATCTGTTTTTGATTTATTCTTTTTATCATCCGTTTTCTTGTTTCCAAATAATTTTTGAAAATAGCCTTCTTTAACTACACCAATCTTAATAAATTCTAGACCAGTAGTAACTGGCATAAGAAACTCTTTAGCAACTACAATAGCTGGTAAAACTTCAAGTGTCTCAGCTATATTTCTAACTCCACCAACATCAGTAATATATTTTGGTTTTAGAATTTCACATCTTATTCCAAAATATTCTGTAAATAAAGTATCAATGTTTGTAAACAATATTCCTGTACCTGATACAAATAATTTTGTTATACTTTCTTTATGTTTATTAACATCCTCTGTAACGTTATGTAAAATTTCTTGAAGTATAGGTTCAACAATTTCTTCCAATTGAACTTTATTTGTACCTGTTTCTACATCAGAAAATACATTAAGTTGTTTACATGCTTCGTATGCTTTTTCATATGATCCTAAAATATCGATAAATTTATCAAATATTTGTTGCATTCCTATTTCAAATAAAGAAGTATATATAACTTTACCATTTATAACTGTTGTTACACTAAGACTTTTATCCATATTAATTAATACATAGTTTTTTTCTTCTTCTGGAACGTTAGTATGTAGTAATAATTCTGCTGGATACATTGCTGCAACACTAGATTCCCCTATTTTAGAGAATTGTGAAATAAGTTGCTTATTACATATTGCCATAATACCTTTACGATAATCACCAACAACTGTTGAAGATAAAGTATTTACAAATGAAAAACTAGCGGGAACAAGAGTTTTCTTTTCACACCAATCTTCAAATTCAAGATTAATTACATTTTGAAGATCACCACTTGAAATTTGTTTAAACGCTTGGAAAGGAAAATAGTCAACTTTAGGAGCACTTATAACTATTGATACATCTTTAATACTGTTTGTATCACTTATAACTTTTTCTAATGTTTCTTTTAATGTTGATCTTACGAATCTTATGCCATGTTCTTTAATTTCAACAGTTCCGGCATTACTTTTGATAAGCTTTGCATATTTAACAATATTATCATCAAAATATATTCCTAAACAATTAGTCATAATACACTCCTTTACTAAAATTTATTTTATTATTTTATTTCTCCACCAAACACTAAATATTCATTGTAGTATGCTACTAAATATTGTCCTGGTGTTATACTTTTTTGTTTTTCTTTAAACTTTATATTTGCAGAATCATTTAACATTTTCAAACTTTCAATTTCATACTCGTTACTTCTATATCTAATTTTGCCAACTAACTCTTTATCTAAAAATTCAGGTGCAAATATATTTAAATTTTTTATAGTAACAAAATCTTCATATAAATCGCTTTCTTCGCATACTGTTATTTCGTTAATATCTACATCTATTTTTTTAATAAATACTGGTTTACTGCAGGAAACTCCTAATCCACGTCTTTGTCCAATTGTATAAAAGCATGCTCCTTTATGTTTACCTATTATTTTATTATTAGCATTCTTTATTATTCCCACGTTTTCCGGTACATATTCTTTTAAAAATTTAACGCAATCATCATCTTCTATAAAGCAAATTTCTTGACTGTCTTTTTTATCTGCAATTTCAATGTTATTATCTCTTAAAACCTGTCTAACATATTCTTTAGTTTGCACATTTCCCAAAGGAAATATACAATACTGTAATATGTTTGGAGAAATTTGATTTAAAAAATATGATTGATCTTTCTTTTTATTTAGCGCCTTTTTTATGTAATATTTTTCATTTATCTTTTCAATATTTACATAATGACCTGTTGCTATATAATCCAAACCTAACTTTGCTCTAAGAATATTTAGTTCTCCAAACTTTATATCCTTGTTACAAATTACACATGGGTTAGGAGTTCTTCCGGACTTATAGGTATCAATAAAGTTGTTTATTACTTTATCTCTAAAAACATCTGTGTAATCAACGACAATATGTTTAATATTAAATAATCCAGCCATTTTAATTGCATCTTCAATAGATTTAATAGTATTTGCATTGTTATTAATTTTAAAGGTTACACCCGTAACTTCATATCCCTGTTTAATTAAGGACAATAACGCATAAGTACTATCTACTCCTCCACTCATTGCAATTAAAACTGTTTTACTCATATTAGCCCTCTTTCACTGTATATATAATTTATCATATTTCGACTATATATTCAATTAAATATAGCAACTTTAATGCTTTTTTTTTGTTTTTTAATATAAATGCAACACAACTGTAATATTGATGTAATATATTTACACTATTTAGCTATATATATAATTCCCATATCAAGTGGTGAGAATATTTCAGAGACTATATTCATTTTATATGACTTTAAATTATCTAAATCAACTGCATAATATGCTTCATTATTTTTATAAATAAATGACGTATTTCTAGTTCCATCCGAATAACTATCTACATAGTCTAACACAGCATCTAAATACTCATTATCTGCTTTTTTATTGCTTGTTATATTATATAGACCATATACACCTTTTTTTTCTTGAACTAACATATATGAAACACCTGTTGCTAGATTTAATGGTATTAAATCTTCACTAACACCATAAATTCCATCAACAACAACTTCTCCAGATAAATTATATATCTTATTTACAGTATTCCCTCTTTTTTGCATAAAATAACCACTTGAAGTTACAAATTCAAAACCATTTTCAACTTCAACTAATTTTTCTGAATTTAAAAATATAAATGTTTTGTTATCTGATTCTGCTTTTAATGCAGTCGTAGAATTTACAATTACACTTAATTTGATATATGTTAGTTCTAATAGCATTCTACCAGATTCATCTACTAATCCCTGTAATACTGGTAATACTTGTGGTACTAGTTTATCTTCTTTTTTAGTTACAATATACTGTGATTTTCCTTCACTTGTAGGATAACTAAGTGTTGATATAACAGTATACTTATCTAAAATATTAGCAGGCGCAGCAATAGATTTAAATACTTCTTTGGCATTTAAAAACTTGTATGCATCATTTAAAGTTGAAAAATCTTTTGTATTATGTCTTATTCCTTTGTTATTAAATATTCTATATATACTAGTTTGATCAGAATCACCATATCTCAATATGAAATATGGAAGTAATTTGTCAGTTTTACTGTATACAAAACTTAAATCTGATTCTTTTCCACCTAAACTAACGCTTTTACCATCACTTAAGAAAAATAGAAAACTATCATCTTTTCCTTTTAAATAAACAGAATCGTCTACTCTAGCTATTTGTGAATATTCTGGTTTTAATATGACTGTTCCATCTGTTTTAGATACACCATATCCAGTTTCAACGTTTTTAGTAACAAAATACAAGTTATTTTGTTCGGTTTTATTGTTTTTGTTTCCACTATTTGTCGGACCTTTGTAAACAATAATTAGTATAGCTATTAGTATAACTACCACAGATACTATAGATATTAAAATTAATGTAGTTTTTTTGTCAGTCATAATTTTATCCCCTTTTATAATAATTACATATTATCATATATAATTTTTTTTTTCAATAGCATATACAAAAAAAACACAAAATTCAAACTTTATTGTTTAAATTTTGTGCTTTCTAATTTATTCACCTATTTTTGATAAGTCATATTCACCTTTTGTATCAATATTTTTTGTAATATAGATATCAGAAAATAATTCTTCTTGTTTAACATATATTTGTTTTAATTTAGAAAGTTCTAATGTGCCTAAAAATGCTGCAACTACTTCAATATTATCAATTACTTCAACATTAAACATTTTATTAAATACAAGACAATCATTTTTTTCTAAATAATGTATTATTTGATTTGCTTTATCTTTAACAGTTACTTTTTCATATAGAGCTAATTTTTGAATTTCTCTCGCATTTATGTTTATTTTATTAATATTTCTACATAGAATCTCATTATAAATATCACATACTTCTTGCTTTTCAAAAGTTTCACCTGTATACTGAATTATTTTTATAAATTTAATTTTTTCCATGGGTTTATCAAAAGTACCGAAATTTGATTGATACATTTGATTAATTGTCTCGCTCATTTCTTTATACTTTTTATACTCTATAATTCTTGATATTATATCTTCTTCTGTTAATTCATCCTCAGTTTTCTCTTCTAATTCTGGTAGAAGTTTTTTAGATTTAATATCCAGTAATGTTGAAGCCATAACTATAAAACTACTTGCAATATCAAGATTTAACTCTGAAATATCATTTAGATACTCTATATATTTGTCAGTCAAATCACTTAGGGATATATCAAATATATTCATTTTATTTTTAGAAATGAGAAATAATAGTAGATCTAAAGGACCTTCAAAATTATCTATAACTAAATTATAATCATCATTATTATTTAAAATTTTTTCTCTCATATTATTTCCTTATAATTACTCAACTATTGATTCAAGAGCAATCTCTATCATATTTTTAAGTGAAGTTTCTCTATCTTTTGAAGAAACTAATGTCTTCTTTGTATGTGAATCTACTACAGATAAAAGACAAGCTGCTTCTTTATTTAATATATTTGCTACATGGAATAATCCAAAACACTCCATTTCAGCACCTATACAGTTTATATCTTTAGGAATTCTATTAAGCAATGATTTTACATCTATATAATAGTCAAAACCATCGCTAGTAAGAATAGTACCCCTTTTAACTTTAATATTTAATCTATTTGAAACACTAGCAAGTAAATTTGTTAAATTACTTGATGATTCTATTACTTTATCAGAGCACCCATTAAAAGTTAATGCAAATGTACTCTCACTATATGCATTGTTTACAAGAATTGTATCTAGCAGTTCTAAATCTTCTGAATATGATCCGCAAGAACCTATTCTTATAATTTTCTCAACACCGTAGAATTTAAACAGTTCATATGAATAAATACCCATACTAGGCATACCCATACCGCTACCCATAACAGAAATTTTCTTTCCTTTATATATTCCGGTAAATCCTAGCATTCCTCTTAATTCGTTAAAACAGACTACATTTTTTAAATATTTATCTGCAATAAACTTTGCGCGTAGTGGATCTCCCGGCATAAGCACAATTTTTGCTATATCTCCATAATTTGCACTATTGTGTACAGTTGGTGTATCTGACATATAAACTTCTCCTTTGTATTAACTATACTTGAATCCTCTTCTATATATATATTGTTTTATTTTAATTTCATCTAATGTTTTAGATTTTGTGCTGACAATCTTTTCAATTACTTTTTTTTCATACTTGTTCAACACTAAAGATTCAAATTTATCTTCTATAATATCATTTTTGATTCCTTTTGCTTTCAATTTTTCGGAAATTTCATAAATTGAATATTTAAGCATTCTTTCGTTTTGTCTTATGTAAGAATCTACGTAATCAATATCGTTAATATAACCTAGTTCAGATAAGTATTTAATTACTTTATCAATTATAGTCATATCAGTATCCAGCTTTTTAAGTCTTGTTATAACTTCATATTCCGTTTTTTTTGATATTCCTAGATATTTGATAGCCTTAAATCTTGCTTCTTCAAAATTCATATTATTCACTTGTTTTTTCAATTAATGTTTCTTCTTCATCTGCTGGATTAGCTACAGGTATTTCTCCCATACTTTTTTCAAATGCTTTATCAAAATTATCTCTAACCTTTTTTTCTATTTCTTTCATTATTTTTGGATTATCTTTTAAGTATTGTTTTGCATTTTCTCTTCCTTGTCCAATTTTTTGTCCATTATATGCAAACCAAGATCCACTTTTATTAACTATATCTAAATTTGCTCCTAAGTCTAGAACACATCCTTCATTAGATATGCCTTCACCATATACTATATCAAATTCAGCTTCCCTAAACGGTGGTGCTACTTTGTTTTTAACTACTTTAACTTTAGTTCTTGTACCCATAACTTCACCATTGATTTTTATTAACTCTTGTTTTCTTATATCTAATCTAATAGATGAATAAAATTTAAGAGCTCTACCACCTGGAGTAGTTTCAGGACTTCCAAACATAACCCCTACTTTTTCACGTAGTTGATTTATAAATATAACTACTGTTTTAGACTTACTAATTACACCAGTTAATTTTCTTAATGCTTGTGACATAAGTCTTGCTTGTAAACCGATATGACTATCACCCATTTCACCATCAATTTCAGCCTTTGGTACAAGAGCTGCAACTGAATCAATTGTTATAATATCAACTGCTCCACTACGTATTAGTTGTTCTGTTATTTCTAGTGCTTGTTCACCAGTGTCTGGTTGAGAAACCACTAAATTATCTACATCAACACCTAATTTTCTTGCATATACAGGATCTAATGCATGTTCTGCATCAATAAATGCAGCTATGCCACCTAGTTTTTGTGTTTCAGCAATTGCATGTAATGCAAGTGTTGTTTTACCAGATGATTCTGGTCCAAATATTTCTATAACTCTGCCTCTTGGATATCCACCGATACCAAGTGCTATATCTAAACTAAGAGCCCCACTTGGAACTGAATCAACACTTACTTTTGAAACCTCACCAAGTTTCATAATTGAACCACTACCAAAATTTTTTTCGATTTGTGCCATCGCTATATCTAGCGCTTTCTTTTTTTCTTCTGAAATCATATTATCCTCCTTAAGATACTCAAACGTTTGTTTGAAATTATTATACTATCTAAAAAATACTTTGTCAATACTTTTCTTTAAAAAACTTTAAAAAACAGTAACTTTTTTAAAACTAATGTTTGTTTTTATCTTTTTTTGCATTATAATACAATATAACTGTAATATATAAAAATATTATATATCATTCAAAATTGTTTTTCAAGTATTTCAAACAATTTTAATAATATGTTATATAAATTACAATTAAAAAATAAAACATTATAGTTAATTCTATAATGTTTTATTTACTTTAAATGTTTTTTGTTTTATTCATTTCTGCAAATCTTTTTATTTTAAGTGTAGTTGTTTTTTCAAATTGTTCTTCCTTTATTTCTAGATGTTTAACTGCTTTATATGGTACTAATTGTCTGTTAATTTTTTTAATTTCATCCCATATTAAGGCATGTAGTTCATCATCAGAAGGCCTATTTGTAGTATATTTCTCTTCTATGTATTCTTCATCTAATGTAACCTTAGCAGCAACCTCTATACTATTTTGATTTTCACCAAAGCCATATACCATAGATTCAGAAACAAGTGCTATTTTATTTATAAAACTTTCTATCTCTTCTGGGTATATATTTTTTCCGTTTTGTGTTACTATTACATTTTTTGTTCTACCTGATATTACTAAATCTCCTTGATTATCGAAGTATCCAATATCACCAGTATAAAACCAACCTTTTTTAAGAACCTTTTTTGTTTCTTCTTCATTCTCATAATATCCAAGCATAACATTTGAACCTTTAACCATGATTTCTCCAGAATTTTCTATCTCATTTTCCATTAAATCAATTCGTATTTCAACATTTTTAACAGCTGTTCCAACCGTTCCTACTCTTCTAGTTTTAACTAGTGTTCCTGCTACTAGTGGTGAAGTTTCTGTAAGTCCATATCCTTGAAGTATTACAAATCCAAAACCTTCCATTACATTAATAGTTTCTTTATCAGCCGGAGCTGCTCCTATTAATATATATTTTAATTTTCCACCTAGGTTATCATGTATTTTCTTAAATATTTTTCTTCTTACTTCGGTTTTTGCACCACCTAGAAGTGAACTTAGTTTAACAACTGTATCAACTAAGCCTTGCTTGTTTTCTTTTTGTATTGTTTTTTCAATTTTCTTTTTTATATTATCTGCAAGTAATGGTACACAAGTAATGCAATCAGGTTTCATATCAGCTAGATTTTGAATTATATATCTTAGCCCTTCACATATTCCTACACTTCCACCTTCACTTAAAACAGATAAATATGTTATTGTAAATTCATATGTATGATGCATTGGTAAGAATGATAAAAATCTCATCTTTGTTTGTTGATTATATAAATAAGAAATTGAATATATATTACTTGTTAAGTTATTATGTGATAACATAACACCTTTTGAATTTGAAGTTGTTCCTGATGTAAATAATAATATTTTAAATTCATTTGGATCAATAATTTTTTCAATATATTCATGACTTCCTGTATCAATTAGTTCTTTTCCTTCTAATAACAACTCATCAAAAGAAAAAGATTTATCATCTGATGCTTCTTTATCCATTTCAATATATACCATATCTTTAGATAACTTGCTTCTTAATTCATCTATTATTTCTTTTTTCTTACTAGAATATACAATACATTTTGCCCTAGATCTATTTAACAAATTCAAAATTTCATTTGAAGGTAATTCTTTATCTAAAGGAACAATAATTCCTATTCCACATACAGTAGCCATATATGTTACAAACCATTTATAACTGTTTTCACCTATTACTGCTATTTTTTCATCTTGAAGTTTAAATTTTTTAAACATTGCTGTTCCTAAACTAAGTACATCTTCTTTAATTTGTTTATATTTAATTTCATCAAATTTATTTGTTTTTTTATTTTTTTCTACAATTGCTACTTGATCCTTATACATTTCACATCTATTTAGTATTAACTCTTTTAAAGATTCCATTTTTTCTACTCTTTGCATAACAACCCTCCCTATTAATCTACAATAAGTTTAATGCTTTTAACAAAGTATTTTGTTCCTCTAGCATCTAGCTTCTCTAATTCATATTCTATTAAAGGTAACACACTTTTATACTCATTTACAATAGGAGTAGGATCTAATTCTATCCCGTTTAATAAATATTCTCTCATACTTTGTCTTATGATTTGATGATTTGTTTCATTATTTGCATATAATTTGAATGTATCCTTTGTTAATATGAATACATGATTTAAATCATTAATATCGTATTCTACATTTAATGCATATATAGTAATCTTATAATTTTTATCATTTTCTTTTAATTCTTTTATTAACTGAAATTCTTCAGATGAACCAAAACCCATTGGATATTTAAAAAAGGCATCGTATCCACTGTTATATCCTATAGGAAGATTATATTTATCTTTTTTTACTATATTTGTATTAGGTCCAAATATTTTTTTTGCTGATTCTTGAACTAAATTTGATTTGTAACCTGGAAAATCACCTCCATCAATTGTATAATTATTAGAGACCGCTTTTTCTTTCTCTAAATTACAAATTGCTGAATATATAACATATTCGTCAGACATCTTGTTTGCACTATTTTGAAGATATTTGGGTACAAAATTAAATATTTCTTTAGCCAGTTGACTATCATTATTTACATTTGTGTATCCAGTTTTGTATACATCTACATTTTCGGTTTCTACAGTATTATTTGTTAAATCACTTTGAATAACGTCATTATTCTTGTTTTTATCACCAACATTAAGATTTCTTGTGATTAAATAAGAAACCAATATAACAATAAATAATGTAACAATTGCTACTATTGAAATAATTATGACTCTTTTATTCATTAATATCACCTACGAACTTCATTATATACTATTTAGCATAAAAAAACAATGTTTTCTACAAAAAAACATTGTTTTTAGATATTTTAATATAATATTTTCCAATATTTGTTTTACTATTTTTGCTGTTTTTTCTTATGTTCATCTTTTTTTAATTCTTGAAATCTTTTTATTTTATGTGTTGTAGTTTTTTCAAATTCATCATCTTTTATTTCTAGATGTTTTACTGCTTTATATGATGTAAGAGTCCTATTTACTGCTTTTATTTCATTCCATATTATACTGTATAACTCTTCTTTAGAAGGAGCTACGCTATGATGCTCTGCAACATACTCATCATTTACTATAACCTTTACAGCTATCTTTAAGTCATCTTTTGCGCCATCTTCCATACCATAAACCATACATTCTTTTATATATGGTATTTTAGCTAATATGATTTCTAATTCTTCTGGGTATATATTTTTACCATTACGAGTTACTATTACGTTTTTACATCTACCAGTTATGAATAAGTATCCTTCTTCGTCCAAATATCCAATATCTCCAGAGCTAAACCATCCATCAACGATAACTTCATTTGTAGTCTTTTCATCTTCATAATATCCAAGCATTAATGTAGTACTTTTTATTAGTATTTCTCCTTCTCCATTTTCATTTGGATTTACTATTTTAAGTTCAGCACAAGGTACTGCTTTACCAGCAGATCCAACTTTAGGTTTAATTTCAGGTGTAAATGCAGCTATTGGAGCAGTCTCTGTAAGTCCATATCCCTGTAAAAATGTTATACCTATATCTTCTACCCACTTACCTATTTTTGGATCAATAGGTGCAGCAGCACTTACTATTATCCTTACATTACCACCTAAATTATCATGTATTTCACTAAATACTTTTCTTTTTATATCAATATTTACCGATTTTAAAGCATTAGTTACGTGTATCATTGAATTTACCATACCATCTTTTTTACTTTTTTTAATACCTGCAGTTATTTTTTTGTAAAGATTTTCAACTAGTAAAGGTACAGTAATCATTATTGTAGGTCTAGTTTCTTTAAGATTTTGTACAATATATTTTAAACCTTCACATACAGCTATTGACGCTCCATCTGATAAAGGCATTAAAAATCCAATTGTAGACTCATATGTATGATGTAATGGCAATATAGAAAAAAATCTATCTTTACTGTACATAACAGCATATGAAAGTGCTCCATATATATTGTCAGCTAGATTTCTATTACATAGCATAACACCCTTAGCATCACAAGTTGTACCTGATGTAAATATTAAAATTTTAAATTCATCTGGTTCAATTTTAGTAGAAAGCATTTCGTTATTTCCATTTTCATATAACTTTTTTCCAATGTTAGAAACATAATTAAATCCAGCATCTTTTCCAATTAAATCCTTATCTGAATACATTTCAATATAATAATCTACATTATTTAAATTACTCTTAATTTTTTCTATAACCTCTTTTTTACGAGATGAATAAATTATAGCAGATGCATTAGATCTTTTAATAACATTCTCTATTTCATTAGCCGGAAGTTCTTTGTCAATTGGAACGGCAATTATACCACTACATAATAGTGCCATGTATGAAACATACCAATCATATGTATTTTCTCCAATTATAACAACTCTTTTATCTTTAAGACCTAGTAAAGTAATAAGTCCTGTACCTAGTCCTATTACATCTTCTCTAAATTTTGAATAAGACATATTTACGTACTCTTTTTTATGATCAAATTTTTCAAGTATGCATATATTATCTTTATATTTCTCTGTCACTTCTATAAACATTTCTTGTATCGTACTATATCTTCTAACTTCACGATTATTTAAATCTTTTTTATCTTTTATCTTTTCTTTTTCATTTTCTATTTTCAATTCTTCAATATTTAATATTCCGGGCATTTTAAATTTTGGCATCTTAAAATTAGGTATTTTAAAATCTTTTAATATTCTCATAAATACACTCCCTTTTATACCATTCATTGTAACATATATGACGTGCAAAATCAACTATATTGCTTATGATTTTTGTATAATCTATTCACCTTCTTTGTTAATTCAAGCGATTTGTTGAAGTTACCATAAATTTATGATATAATTTATACATTATAAATTTAGAAAGGTGAGATAAATGTTAGATAGATTTTCTAGAACAGAATTATTATTAGGTAAAGAAAAAATGAAGAAATTGCAAAATAGCAAAGTTGCTATTTTTGGTATAGGAGGCGTTGGTTCATATGCTGTTGAAGGATTAGCAAGAGCGGGTATTGGTAAGTTTGTTCTTATTGATGATGATAAAATATGCCTTACCAATATTAACAGACAGATTCACGCTACAACAAAAACTGTAGGTGTAGAAAAAGTAGAAGCTATGAAAAACAGAATACTTGAAATAAATCCAAAAGCAGAAGTTGTAACACATAATACCTTTTTAAATATTGATAACTCTGATGAACTTGTTTCACTAGATTATGATTACATAGTAGATGCAATTGATACAATTACTTCAAAACTAGATTTAATTGTTAAAGCAAAAACAAAAAATATTCCAATAATATCAAGTATGGGAGCTGGTAATAAATTAGATCCTACTAGATTTGAAATTGCAGATATAAGCAAAACATCAATGTGTCCACTTGCAAAAGTTATTAGACGTGAATTGAAAAAGAGAAGTATTTATTCTCTTAAAACAGTTTTTTCTACTGAAGAACCTTTAACTCCAATAAATGACGAGGATAACTCGTGTAAAAATAATTGTATTTGTCCAAAAGGTACTGTAAGAAAATGTACTGCAAAAAGGCAAATTCCTGGTAGTATATCTTTTGTTCCTTCTGTAGTTGGATTAATAATTGCTTCAGAAGTAGTTAAAGATTTAGTAAAATAATGTTCAATAAAAAGTTCTAGTGTAAACTTACACCAGAGCTTTTTTCTATTATATCCTACTATTTATATATATTTGATTAATTAATGTAACAAATACAAAAGAATATAAATATTATATAACTAGGAGGTACCTAAAAATGGAAAAAACAAATAATAATGAAGATTTACATAGAGATATTATGGGAATGACAGATGCTTTCATGCCTATAAGACCTATTGCAATTGGGATGAAAGCTCCTGATTTTGTTGCAGATACTACTTTTGGTTTAGTTAAGATGTCAGAATACGCTGGAAAATGGGTTGTATTCTTTTCACATCCAGGTGATTTTACACCTGTTTGCACAACAGAGTTTATTGCATTTGCTAAATATTATCCAGAATTTGCAAGAAGAAACACTAGCTTACTTGGATTATCAATAGATAGTAATGCATCACACTTAGCATGGGTATATAACATATACAAGATGACTGGTATACAAATACCTTTCCCAGTAGTTGCTGATAGAAATATGGCAATAGCTAAAATGTATGGAATGATGCCTGCTGACCAAAACATTACTCAAACAGTAAGAAGTGTGTTTATAATAGACCCAGATCAGAAAATCAGAGCTATTCTACAATATCCTATGACAAACGGAAGAAACATTCCAGAAATATTAAGATTAGTAGATGCTCTACAAATTACTGATACTGAGAATGTTGTAACACCAGCAAATTGGATGCCAGGTCAACCAGTAATAGTTCCTTATCCTAAAACATATGATGAGCTATTAGAAAGAGTTAAAAATCCAATGGGATACAATTGTATGGATTGGTATTTATGCTTTAAAAACGGTTCAGAACAAATGCAACCTATGATGGAATCACAACCCATGTTTACTAACCCAATGGGCAATATGATGCAACAACCAAATGCCAATATGTGCCAAAATTGTTATATGAATAAATAGGAGGTCAATTATGGATCAAGATCGCTGTAGTTCAGGAGGATCATTATGTGGTTCTAACTGTAGCTGGATAATCATAATAGTTATTATATTTGTAATATTTACATGCTGTTGTAATAATAAAAAGGACAACAATGAATGTAGTTACCCTAATTACAATTTTTAATAATTATACATAAATGAAACTACCTAAAAAGGTAGTTTCTTATTTTGCCTTATTATATTAGTTATATAATATTAACCCGGGATATTAAAGTTTACATAAAAATTGGCTTTTAGATAAAAACATGGTATAATATTTGCTATATAATAAATTTTTAATGTTATCCGAATAATTTGGAAGCATGCCGCTCTGAATTATAATAAAATTATAGGAGTGATATTATGGAAAAGGCAAGAAAATGTTGTTTCATGTTTGGAAATTCAAAAATTGTACTTTCTTTTATTAAAGAATTGCAAGAACGGTTAAACACCAATGTTACCTCCATCATTTTTTCTGAAAGATATACTATTTATGTAGCTTCTTCTCTCTATGAAAAAGCATTATTACCGGTACAGAAATACTAACTAGTAATTCAAATTACACACCTTCAGATGTTGCATGGGTTTATTATAATGACAAAATTCAATGTGTAGGCTGGGTTTTACTGTTTTATGGTATTTTGCTAAAAAACCGTAGAGGAAATACTATATGGTGTACTAATCCCCCAGAAGACATTGCTGATTTCAAACGAAGTATATCAGATTTGTTTGGAAAAGATTGCTGGATAAAATATAATGGAACTGACAATGCTGTAATATTTTGTATTCATGATATGGATAAAGAAAATATGCTTGAAAAAGTTTCTAAATTTCTAAGTAACAATGATACACCTTTCGAAGAAATAAAGTTTTTTAATTCCGTTGGTAAGATATTATAATGCAATATAATTGAAAACAAAAAAATAGCTAGAAGTAAATTCTAGCTATTTTTTTTACTTTATTTTCTAAATTATTTTGCTAATTACTTTTTTGAGATTTAGCACTAGTTTGAACTTTATTTTCTTTTTTATTTTCATTTCTTAAAAAGAATATAAAGAAAGGTTGTAATATTGGTAATAATATACTAAGTATAATTAATAATACTGCATTCTCTTTACTTTGTTTTTCGAACAATCTATAAAGTATTCCATAATATGCGAGTATAAATATTATCATAGAAAATCCCATACTCATTGGTATTATAAACATAGATAACATTATTACTGGCAATACCCATTCTGTTTTAGATATTTTTATTCCATATATAGTTGTATCTCCGACTATTCTACCAGTTGTAAAAAAACAAGCAAAAGGAACAAATGCAGTCCACGCTAATTCATCTTTGTTGTTTCTTGCTATTACATATAATCCTATTGCACGTAATAACCACATAACAAAGCATACAAAGGCAAATGATATTAATACTAAACCTATTTTAGCTAAAGTACCAGTTACATCCATCCAATTTATGTTTGATAATTGTTCGCTTGTAGGTAAATTTAAATAATTTTTAATATTAGTCCATATTTGTTCTAGTGTTGTAGTTTCACTAATTGCAGTATTTGCATAAACTAAATTCATTTTTCATCACTCCATAATTATATTATTCTCTTTTTTTAAAAAAATATTCTATAATTACACAGTTTTTCAATTTAAATAATTTTTAATTATTGTTATTTGTTTCAAACAAATAACTTGTCATAGAAAGCGAACCCATAACGCGAGTATCATTACATATAGAAACAATATCCTCTTCACTAGAAGCTCCCAAAACATATAATAATGGATTATAATGTTCTGTTGTTGGAACAGCTAAAGTAGCTGTTTTTTCATTTAATTTATAATTAATAATTTTGTGATGAGATTTGCTTAATATACTATCTTTAATAAACTTATCAAATTCATCAGCCCATTTATATCCTGAATTCTCATTATTCCAATCTATCATTCTAAGATTATGTACAACATTACCACTTCCTATAATTAAAACACCTTCATCTCTTAATGTTTTAAGTTGTTTACCTATTTCATAATGTTCATTTGCTGATAGACTCCAGTCCAAACTTAATTGTATTACTGGAATATCACAATTAGGATACATATGCTTAAGTACTGACCAATTTCCATGATCATATCCCCAACTATTATCTATTGTAACATCTTGATTAACTAAATTCTGTATTCTATGTGCAAGCTCAGTTGCACCTGGTGAATTATATACAATTTTATATAATTCTTCAGGAAAACCATAAATATCATAAGTCATCTTTGGCTTAGCATCATCTAATACTTTTATACCTTTTGTAACCCAGTGAGCTGATATAACTAAAACTGCTTTAGGTGTTGGAATTTTAGCTGCTATTTTTTTCCATTCTTTTGTAAATTTATTGTCTTCTATTGCATTCATTGGTGAACCATGTCCAATAAATAAAACTGGCATTCTACTCATGCATAAAACCTCCTTGTATAATATACTTATAGTATATACCTTTATTTTGTTTTGTCAATAATGATTTTAATTTGACAATAGATATATTATATATTACAATATATCTATACATAAAATTCAAATATGTAAATTAAGGAGAAAAATATATGAAATTGGTTATTAAGAATTTAAAGAAAAATTTTGAAAAGAAAGAAGTATTAAAAGATATAACTTTTACATTTGAAAATGGTAAAATATATGGATTACTTGGAAGAAATGGTGCTGGTAAAACTACTCTATTTAATTGTATTAATGAAGATATTGAAATAGATAGTGGTGAGTTTTTTATTGAGGAAAATGGAATATCAAGAAAATTAATTTCTGATGATATAGGTTATGTTATTTCTACACCTGTAGTTCCTGAATTTTTAACAGGTAGAGAATTTTTAAAGTTCTTTATAGATATCAATAAAAGTAAAATAAAAGATTTAAAAACAATAGATGAATATTTTGAATTTTTAAAAATAGAGTTTGAAGATAGAGATAAAGTTATGAAAGATTATTCACATGGTATGAAAAACAAAATGCAAATGCTTATTAATATTATAGCTAATCCTAATATTCTTTTATTAGATGAGCCTCTTACATCATTTGATGTTGTAGTAGCAGATGAAATGAAAAGAACATTAAAAGAATTAAAACAAAATCACATTTTAATATTTTCAACACATATATTAGAGCTTGCTACTGATCTTTGTGATGAAATAGTTATATTAAGTAATGGTACCTTAGAACTAATCAAAAAAGATGATCTTAATGTACAAGATTTCAAAGAAAAGATAATTTCTAGTTTAAGAGGTGAAACTAATGTTTAGTACTCTCATAAATGCTTTTAAAATTGATTCTACTTACAAGATGAATACTTTTATATACAACCTACGTAAACTTCCTATAATACGCAATATTATACCTATAAGCTTATATGCAAAAGATGGCTTCAAATCTTTCATTAGAATTTTGAATATTATATTAGAATTTGTATGGGTTTTCGTAAGTAAATTTCTTTATTTGGGTTTAATGGTATATCTTCCTGCTACATTAATAAATAAGAATATAGGTAATAATTTTACTAATATTTTATTTTTTCTTAGTATAATTGGTGCTTTTGTTATGACAAAAATCATTAAATCAGATAGTAAAAAATATTATTCTGTAATTATTATGAATATGGATGCAAAAAAATATGCGCTTTCACATTACATATTTTATTTAACAAAGACATTTATCTCGTTTCTACCTGCTCTCGCTTTGTTTACTAAATTGTGTAATTTAAGTTTTATACACGCTGTAGTTTTTGATGTTTTAATAATAGCATTAAAAATAATAGGTGATAGTATTGAAGTTGAATTTTACAATAGAAAAAATAGTATATTAAGTAAAAACACAATATATTCATCTGCAATAGCAGTATTTGGACTTATAATTGCATATGGATTAGTTTATTTAAATATAACTATTACTTTTAATGCTATAACAATGTTATTACCAATTGTATTAATAGAATCTGTTTTTGGAATTAGATTTTTAATTAGAAACAATACATATAAGAAAATATATAAGAATGTAGTGACACTAAACTCTTTTGTGTTTGATGCAGATCAAATATTGATTAATTCAAATCAAGGTAGTATGGATTTGGGTAATTTGAAATTAGAAAAAAACATACAGAACAAAAAGGGGTATGACTATTTTAACAGTATATTTTTCAGTCGTCACAAAAAAATACTTTTGAAATCAGCTGTAACTTTTTCACTAATATTTATTGCAATTACAATAACTGCAATATTTTTTGTAATTACTAATGTTACCTTTAAAGGAAACGTACATAATATTTTGATGACATATCTTCCTTACTTTGTTTTTATAATGTATATTGCAAATAGAGGACAAATAATTACACAAGCAATGTTCTTTAATTGTGATCATAGTATGCTTACATATAAGTTTTATAGAGCACCTAGTGTTATATTGAATGTATTTAAGACAAGATTAAAAACACTTATGTTTATCAATTTAATTCCGGCAATAGTTATTGCAATAGCGCTACCACTTTTATTTTATTTATCAGGTGGAACAAATAATATACTAATATATTTTGGATTATTTCTATCAATAATATTTATGAGCTTATTCTTTTCTGTACATCATTTAGTATTATACTATTTATTACAACCTTATGATATAAATATGAAAGCAAAAAGTAGCCTTTTTTTAATCATAAATGCAGCAACATATATGGCCTGTTACTTTTGTATGCAATTAACTATAGATACAACATTTTTTTCTATTAGTACTGTAGTTGCAACTGGAATTTATATATTTATTGCTTTGTTTTTGAGTTATAAATATGCACCTAAAACTTTTAAATTGAAGTAGATTATGGTACAAATAATTTCAATAATTATATAAGAAAAACCACCTTGAAATGAACTTCACCCCAAATGTTGGACAGAAATGTTTAGCATTTGGAGGTGCATTTTTATAGCAGTTTTTAATAAATGGTTTTATTTTTCTATATATTTTATAACAGCTTTAGTTAAAATTTCAGCAAACTTTGTATCAACTTCACTCTCATTATATATATCAGCATCTAAGCAATCTGTAATAATTTTTATAGAATAAATATCTATATTATTTTTTTTACATACCATCGCTATACCATGAAGTTCCATATCATATATTACTGGGTATTTCTCATCACTTTTTGTTACAAAATGATTAGCTGAATAACAAGGATAATTATCATATTCAGAAATTCTATTTAATATTAAATCTTCAATTCCTGGTATTTTATATCTTTCATATCCCATACAAGTTAAATCAAAATCATTATTGAAAACTGCATTAGGTGATACAATTGTTCCTATTTTTATTTTATTTGAACCTGCATATCCAAAATTTAATATACTTTCAACACCATAGCTTAAAACTAGTATTTGCGCTGCTATTGCTGAGTTTTCCATTCCTATACCAGAAACTATTAGTGTAATAGATGAATAATCACCAAACTTTTTGTCACTTACATATACTTTATTTGAATTATTATCTTCTTTTAATCCTAGTTTGTCCACTAGTATCATTGCTTCAACTTCCATGGCAACAACTAAACCTAATTTTCTCATGATATCTCTCCAATTCTTTAAAATCTGTAGTATTATTTGCAAATAATACTTTGTTATTTTAGTTTGATTTTATAATTAAATTATAATTTTTATAAAATTTATTGAAATTTCAATAAGATATATAAATATGTTCATAATACCAATTCCACCTGCTATTCCAGTCAATAGTCTTCTAATATTATTTGATTGCTTGATTTTTAAATATTGTATACACCAATCTATAAACATAGTTAAGCATAGAGCTAAAGCAATATACGTTCTGTAATTACTAATTAGCAATAATATTGGAGAAAATATATAGCCTATCAAAACTCCTGTACATCTTGCACATACAGGAAATTGATAATTATTTATAAAAAAACTTCTTTCTGCCATTTGATGACATCCTAAGTTTCTACCATATTTCATGAATTTAATCCATGCTTTTTCTGAATCAACTGAATTTTCTTCCACAATTACCACACTTCCAATAATCCATTTTACTTTCTCTTCCCATTCCACATAAACCACAAAGTAAGCCTATTGGTCCCAAAATAATATATCCACAGCATCCTTCTCCAGCTCCAAAACCTGTTATTTCTGTACTAGAGATGGGAAAACAACTATCACTTCCACATTTAGGGCATTTCATATTTAATTCCTCCTAAAATTTTAAAACATATTAAATTATTTTATATATTTATATTTTACTATATATTGTGTTATTTATCAAGTTTTTTAATACATCACATTTAATTTTCATTATTTAATTCTAAAACATCTTTTTATAATAAGTTAAGTCACCTCTATTTGCATAGAAATGACCTATGAACATTATTCTTTTATTCCACTTCTATAATTTCATATTCTTGAGTTCCTATTCCAAGTTTTTCAGCATGATCCAGTCCTACTTTCCAGTTTGTATCTGGATGTATACAACTAAATTTATCACTAGTTTCTATTTTTTCTTCTTTTAGTTTATCATCTAATATACTTCCTTTAGTAACACTTGCTTCGTTTGTCATATCAACACTTGCCTTATCAAGAGCAACAGGATCAAATGATGCCATTATTCCAATGTCTGGTGTAAGTGGAATATCATTATTTGATGCACAATCACAATGTGGTGAAACATTCATAATAAAATTTATGTGGAAACATGGTTTACCATTTACAACAGCATATGTATATTCTGCTATCTTTTTATTTATAACTTCAGATGCATTTGTTTTTTCTGAAGTCATAGCATCATAATTACATGTTGTTATACATTGTCCACAACCTATGCATTTTTCTAAATCTATGCATGCTTTTTTATCTACAAATGAAATAGCCTTTTGAGAACATTTTTTAATGCATGATCCACACGAAACACAATTATCTTTATTTACTATTGGAATAGCAGATGAATGCATATCTAATTTACCTGTTCTAGAACCACAACCCATTCCTAGATTTTTAAGAGCTCCACCAAATCCTGTCATTGGATGTCCTTTAAAATGATTCATAGATATTACAATATCTGCTTCACTAATTGCTGTCCCTATTTTTGCTTTTTTGCAATACTCAGCATTTGGTACATCTACATCAATATAATCATTTCCCTTTAAACCGTCAGCAATTATCACATTGCAATCTGTAACCATTGGATTAAAACCATTTTCAAAAGCTGCCTCTAAATGATCTAAAGCATTTGCTCTTCTACCAACATAAAGTGTATTTGAATCCGTTAAAAATGGCTTTCCACCTAATTCTTTTATAACTTTAACTATTCTTCTAGCATAGTTTGGTCTTATGTATGCTAAATTTCCAGGTTCACCAAAATGAATTTTTATTGCAACAAACTTTCCTTTGAAATTTATATTTTTAATTCCTGCTACATTAATTAGTTTTTCTAATTTATCTAAAAGGTTATACCCATCTTTTGTTTTTAAATTTGTAAAATATACTTTTGAACTCATTACTAATATCGTATGATATATACACTACTAATTTATATGTATATCATACTCTCCTCTCCTTATGTTTTTTAACATTTTTAATATCCGGTAACATAATTAATTATTTAAATGCTATACAAAAACTATTACATCTATTATACCATTTTTTGAAATTTTGTCAACGACATAGGTCCCATATCGATGTATTTCGCTCTGTATTTTATTAAAATTATGTTGCTTCATTTATTACTATTTTATCCATTGTAGATTTATCTTCTTTGTATGATATATTCAAAACATCTCCTGTTTTTAAATCAGAAATACTTATTTTTACCTGTTTCATTACTTTTTCAGCTACCATATACTTAAATATTTCAATGTCACTAGAAAGTATTATATTCTTATTTTCACCCGTATATTTTGTTTTAAATCTTTCTTTTTCACTATTATTTTTATTGTCAGGGATAGTTAATTTTATAAGTTTTAAACTTATTTCATTCTGTGATATTGATTCTATTTCACCTATTATATCTGACTTCATAAAATTATTAACCCTGCCACTTTCAAATTGCTTAGGTCTATTAATTACATTATATGATTTATAACCTATAAGCATTGAAATAGTAACAATTAAAATAATAAAAACTAACCTCTTCATATTATTCACATCCTTAATGCAATTATATGACAAATGTTTTCATATAATTGTGAAATTTTTGTGATTTTTTAAAATATACTATTTGCCTATTAAGATTAAAAATTGTTTTCATCATTACATGCTTGTATACAATTTTGGTTTTTGGTAGCTTGTGCTGCTATGATAATTAAATTTTGTCCTATACCCAGCAATACATTACCTACTACATTTTGATCATCTAGACTTAAGTTTTCCGCTAATAAAGTAGATACAGAAGCTGATAAAGCAATCAATTTAATCCCCTCACAATTATCTAATAAATTATTTTTAGGTTCCATCTTAATTCACTCCTTATAATTATATATGAATTAAATAAAAAAATTGTGATATATATTGCATTAAAAACTTTTAATATTCGATTTGTTTATATTGCTACGTATATTTGAACATAATATATATAATATAAGGAGAAAAATATATGTCGAGCAATAGTATTTCTAGCATTTTAAAGAATAACAATAAATTACTAAATATTATTAAAAAATATATTTACAAATTATCTAATAAATCAGATAATAGAGAGATAATAGATAATTTTACGTACATTAAACAGTATGATGTATTGTCTATGCCTGCATTTAAAATGATTGTAGATGAAATGATACAAAAATCTTCAAAAGGATCTATAATAATGTCTGATATTAATGATTTGTTTGTAGCAAATAAATTTAGAGGAAAAGAAAAAGTAAATGGTATGATAAAAAATATTATAAATACTATGAAAACTACACTAGATGAAAGCCAATGTTCAAATTATAAGATGGGTAAAATGGGTGATGAAATATATATTTATATGCCTGATAAGAATGAGAAAGAAACAAATATAATTGTTGAGAAACTAGATAATATAAGAGAAAATGAGTTGACTATTAGTTTAGGTGCAAGTTCAAACTTATCAAATGGCATGATTAATGCAATTAATGAAGCTGATAAAAAAATGTCAATTAACAAAAGTAAATTCAAAAACAAAAGATTAAAAAGTATATGTGGAAATGACTTAGAAAAAATCATAGATAATGTTGTAGAAACTCAGCTTGATAAAATGAGAATTGATTTAGAAAAATTAAAGAATAACAATAAACCTGATTTAAGAAACACTTTTGATAAAGCAATTGGGCAATTAAATATAAAAGAAATTATCTTGGATATGAGTAGAAAAGCAAAAATAAAGCCTTTAATTCAAGAGAATAATTTTAACAAATTAAAAGATAAATATACTAATGAAGCTAAATTACTTCACGGAGAAAACGCTAATTTAATTAATGAATATGTATTTGCTAAAATGCTTTCAAAACATCCAGTAGAGGGTGTAATAAGTTCTGAATTTTTTCAAGGATTAGGGTATAAAAAAGTATATAAAAATATTAAAAAAGATAAAAAATCTAAAGCATTTGATGTTTTGGCTATAGATTTATCTGGTCTTAAACCAATCAATGATACATTAGGTCACGAGGAAGGAGATAATGCAATATGTGATGCACTTAAACATTTTAAAAAAACCTTAAAAAGCAGTAAAGTAAAAATGTATTCCGATATTATTGCAAAAGGTGGTGGTAATTCTTATGTGCTAATTGAACAATTAGATAGTAATTCTAAAAACGATATTTTAAATGAAATTAAAAAATATGGAATAAGCAAAGATTCTAAATATAACATGTCAATAATTTCTTCAATTCAAACTATAGATAAAAATGGTTTAAATAAATCAAATTTTTTAAGAAATATTAATGATAATCTTACAAATGCGGAGGACAGTTTACAAAATCAAAGTTTTGATAGAAAGTTAAAAGACGTTGAAGAAATAAAAAACTCTATTAAAACAATTTATCAAAAAGTTGTTAATATGGATGATATACAACTAGTTTCTGCAGATAGTATGGGGCGCAAAGAAGAAGTTTTAGAAATGGTTAAAACCGGATTTGAGAATTGTATTGAAAAAGAAAGAGATAGCTCTAGATTAAATATGTCAAATGACACATTCTATTTAAAAAAAGAAGATATAAGTAATAAACATTTAAAAAAAGAAGTAAATGATATAGACATATAAAACTCATATGAATATTTAATTTATATGAGTTTTATATTTTTACTACATTACTTTAAGTAAGTTGTTTACTATATTATAATTATCTGAATACCAATTTCCATCATCTAACATTTTTGTACTTAATTCTGTAAATATTTTATATAAAACTATTTTTTTATCTTTTGTACATTTTGAAAATCTATCTTCTACAAATTTTGTTATGTATGTAGTAGATTTATCTTTAGCATAACCATTCATAAAATCTGTTATGTATGCACATACACCTGCTATTCTATGTTCATCCATATTCCACACTCCTTAAATTATTATATTAATGGAGAAAAAGCTATAAGTACTTTATCCATTATTCTTAATGGTAATGAACGATTTTTCCATTCATCTAATTTTATTTCTATTGATTCTTCTTGTATTTTTATAAAGTCGTTTTTTATAGTCATTTCTATTCCTGTTTTATAAATCCAATTTCCACATTCGAAATGAAAATTCAATCCCCTAAAATCTAAATTTATACTACCTACTGTCGCTAATTCATCATCTGTAACAAATGTTTTAGAATGAATAAATCCTGGTTTATATTCATATATTTTTATTCCAGATTCAAGTAATATTTGATAAAAAGCTTTGCCTGTTAAATTAACAAATTTTTTATCTGGAATGTATGGAGTCATTATTCTTATATCTATACCTGATTTAGCACTATTTATAAGACTTGATATGATTCTGTCATCTAATATTAAATATGGTGTTGTTATATATACATATTTTTTTGCTGTATTTATAATTTGAACATATAAGTTTATTGCTAAATCACTACTGTTATCTGGTCCATCGCAATATGGCATTATATAACCTGTACCTATTTTATCATATGTGTCTTTAATATCTATAAAGTTTTGATAATCCAATTTTTCATCTTTACTACACAAATTCCACATTTCAATAAACATTATTGTATGGCTTAATACTGCATTGCCTATAATTTTAATACCAGCATCTTTCCAATGTCCAAATTTTTTATATATATTAATATATTCATCACCTATATTAATTCCTCCAGTATATGTTATACTTCCATCTATTACAATTAACTTTCTATGATTTCTATAATTTAAATATGAGTTTATTTTAACAATCGATGAATTAAACATCCTATATTCTATTCCAGCTTCATTCAAATTTTTCTCGAAATTTTTAGGATACTTTTGGAAATCATTAATTCCATCTACAGTTATATATACTCTTATTCCTTCTGAAACTTTCTGTTTTAATATATCAAATAGTCTGCCCCACATAATACCTTCAGTTATACTAAAAGACTCTATAAATATATACTTTTTAGCTTTTGATATATCGTCAATTGCTGATTCAAAATATTTTTCTCCAACATTAAAATACTCAATATATGAATTTTTATATGCTGGTAAACTATTTGTATTATATAAGTAATTTGCTTGATTATATTTAATTTGATCTATGTTTTTTATTTCTTCAAATATTTTCTTGTCATACTGTGCATATTTCCTGGAATTAACACGTTCTTGATCTAATTTACTTTGAAAAGATTTAGATATTTTTGTACTTCCAAAAGATATATATAAAACAAAAGCTGGTATTGGAAGAAACATAATTAATATTATCCATAACATTTTATATGATGGACTTTGTAACTTATATATTATATGTAATACCAAAATTGCTTTTAGTATTTCTAAAGATAAATTAAAATACTTTGTAAATTCAACATTACCATTATACTGTAATTCAAATATTTTTGTTTGTATAAATACTAATATAAAAACACATAAAACTTTAACTATTATTGATAATAATTTGCTTTTCATATACTTCACCTATAATATTGTGTGATGATTTGAAATATTTAATAATATAATTTGTATACGTGTAAAAACTAGTATATTACTTTTAAAAATAGTTGTAAATATTATTTTAAATGATATAATAGTTATAGGTGAAAATATATAATGAAAAAAATAAAAAAAATAATTTTAACTGCAATATTTCTAATATTGGCAGTATACTTTATTAAATATATAATAAATACAAATACTAACAGCACATTATCCGAAGAAATTTCTACTGTACCAAATACTGATTCCACTATTAACACAAATTCTTATGTTTCTGAGCAATTTATAAAAGCATATGTATCTAGAATTGTTGATGGTGATACTATTGAAGTTATTATAGATCCTAAAAAATATAAAGTTAGATTTATTGGAATAGACTGTCCAGAATATACTTCGAAAATCGAGTATTATGGAAAAGAGTCTACTGAATATACTAGTTCTATACTTTTAAACAAATATGTTTTCTTAGAAAAAGATGTTAGTGAAACAGATAAATACGGACGTTTGCTAAGATATGTATGGTTGGAAATTCCAACAGTAAATTCTATTGATGAAATTAAATCAAAAATGTTTAACGGATTACTAGTAAACAACGGCTATGCAAGTGCTGTAACTTATCCTCCAGATGTTAAGTATTCTATACAATTTAATAAACTTGCAGCTAATGCTAGAAATAATAATATGGGATTATGGAACAAATAATATACTATTTTGTTTATTTTACATGATTTTTACATAAAATAACATTAATACAAATATATTGAAAAATGTATTATATATTGTAATGATACATTAATAGTAGTTTGTTCTACATAAAAAGTGAATTAATTTCATAACAAATTTGCTTTTTGCTAACTTTTATGCTATAATATATTAAATGATGGTGCATTATTCTAGTTGTACTGTCTATTATGAGGGTGGGGCTAAAAATCCACTAAAAGGCACATCGTTGAAGTTCCTTGTTAATGCGCATTACGCCCAGTTTTGCGTGTTTTCAGGGAGTAAAGGAACTAGGGTACGTTGTAATGGCATACAGCTTATTCCCTTATTCCGTGGAGACTTAAGTTTAATTAATTGAGTGTAACCTATGTAAAGTGCCAAGACACAATGCATAGTGTAGCCCGTCTTGAGTGATAATATTGGGATTTATATTTAAAGTTTTAAAATTGTTGGCCATGATTTTTTAACTCATGATAATGAAACTATTATTGCAAAAAAGACTAGTAATAGATACGGTATATGTATAGGAAAACTTCTAGGATGTTTGCTTTATTTAAAAGCAAGGTTTTTTAGGAATTAAGGTACGGAATTAAGTGGTGATCTAGTTTTCTTTTGGGTAACTAAAGAATAATCTCTTTAAATGGAAACGACTAAACAGTAATGTTTAGTAGAGATTAGAGAAATTCTACTAGACCTAAACCGTAAAATTTACCTAAAATTCTACCATCTAAATATTTTTTTAATAGGGGTTGTAAATAATATATAATGGAAATAAAAGAAACAAAAAAGAAAAGAAATAAAAAAGAAAAAGTTGAAGACTCCACGATTAAGTGGTTTGTATCTATATTTGTTTTAACATTTGTTTTATCTTTATTCTTTTCATATGTCTCAACTGAATCAATAAAAGGTTTGCCAATTATTCCAGCAGTTTTAATATTAATGTTTGTCATATTAATAGGTGTAGTATTTGATATTATAGGCGTAGCTGTTACAGTTGCAAAAGAAGATGGATTTCATGCTAAGGCAAGTAAAAAAGTTAAAGGGTCTAAAACAGCTATCAAACTTATACGTAATGCTCATAAAGTTTCTAACTTTTGTGCAGATGTTGTAGGTGATATAGCAGGTGTATTAAGTGGTGCAATAAGTGCTTTGATAGCTCTTAAAATTACTGAAGCATATGGTTTAAGTTTTAATATGCAATTTTTAATTAGTGCATTAGTAGCTTCGCTTACGGTTGGTGGTAAGGCTATGGGTAAAATAATTGCTAGAGAACACACTACTGAAATAATTGCTATAGTAAGCAAAGTCTTACATTTTTTTGAAAAGTAATATAAATATATTAATAGTAGAAATATCTACTATTTTTTTATGCCTAAAACATTAATTTTGACATAAAAAAAATACCTTATGTTATAATAACACAAAGCATTCTTTAATTTTACATATTAGCGGCAGCTTTTTCTTCTAGTCTTAATCTGTCTGCTATCATAGCTATAAATTCAGAATTAGTTGGTTTTCCTTTATTTGAGTTTACTGTATATCCAAATATTCTATCATGAACTTCTATTTGTCCTCTATTCCATGCTACTTCAATAGCATGTCTTATTGCTCTTTCAACTCTAGATGGTGTTGTGTCAAACATATGCGCCAAATTTGGATACAATACTTTTGTAACCGCATTTATAACATCTTCATTTTTAACAGTCATCATTATTGCTTCTCTTACGTATTGATATCCTTTTATATGTGCAGGAACACCCACATCATGTATAGCATTTGTTACTCTAACTTCTAAACTTGTATTTAATCTTCTTGAATCTAATACATTCTCTCTAGAAGTAAATCTACTAGTTACATTTGTTGTTGTTGCATTATCAGGTGACATTAAATCTCTTACTCTTTCAGTTAAGCTCTTCATATCAAATGGTTTTACAACATAATATGTTGCACCTAATGATATTGCTTTTTGAGTTATTCTTTCTTGACCTATTGAAGACATTACAATTACTAAAGGCATTTTATATTCATGCTCTTTAGACATTTCTTCTAAAACTGTTAATCCATCTTTTTCAGGCATTATGATATCCAACAATAATATATCTGGACTCATTTCTTTTATAAGTTTCATAGCGTTAGTTCCATCATATGCATAAGTAACAATTTCCATATCTTCTTGAAGATTTATATAATCTTTAAGAAGCATTACAAATTCCTTATTATCATCAAGCACCATAACTTTTTTCTTTTGAACCATTTTTTTCCCCCCATACCTTATCTCTTAGTACATTACAATTATACACACTTTTATATAGAAAATCAAGGTTTTTCCTATAATTTTACAATCGAGTTATGTCGAAATACATCAGAATGTCATATTTGAGGCATATACTCTATAAATTTACGTTTTTCTTATCTATTAATTCATTACAATTTTACACAATGCAATTTAAAGAATGTATTTATTACTAAATTTTACAGTTTCTTTTGTTGAAATATCACTAATGCTACATTACCGGCTTACCCTCTTTTTATTGACCTCTTGTTTACATACCGCCAATGCCGTCGATTTCCTCTCTAGTATTTGAAATTATACTTTCTAAAGGAATAAACTTGTCGACTGGTGTATATGCTACTATTCGTATGATGTTAACATTTCTTATTGTCAAAGATTTTATACTTTCCTATAGAATAGAAAAAAGCGCAACTTTATATTAATATAAAGGGTTCTATAATATATGTTGGGGTGTAAAAAACACTCTAACATATATTTTTTGTTTTTTGGCATAAAAGTATTGCATAATATAAGCCTTTAATATAAAATATTGTTGAGCACAAATTTTAAAGGAGGC
>Ga0209100_1000534_pt1 | contig 32135 bp, 30 predicted proteins | sample lystaG_FD_185480 | JGI IMG/M metagenome (GOLD analysis project Ga0209100, IMG submission 185480) | Glacier valley bacterial and archeal communities from Borup Fiord, Nunavut, Canada, to study Microbial Dark Matter (Phase II) -... | ecosystem: Environmental > Aquatic > Freshwater > Ice > Glacier ... | reverse complement strand
AGAGCGTCATATTAATATGAACTTGGGTTATGAAAACTGGAAGAAAAAAATAGTCCTTTTTTTGACGAGCCAATTTATATCCATGTTTGGCTCATCGCTTGTGCAGTTTGCAATCATCTGGCATATAACGCTTACGACTAAGTCAGGTTCGGCCATGACGGTCGCCATGATGTTTTCCTTTCTGCCGCAGATTCTGATTACACCTTTTGCCGGAGTATGGGCGGACAGGTATAACCGCAAGATATTAATTGTCTTATCAGATTCTCTTGTGGCAGTAAGTACTCTTATTCTCGCCCTGTTCTATATTTCAGGGTTTCAATCCATTATCCTAATCTATGTTGTACTGGGAATTCGTTCTTTTGGAACGGGGGTACAGTCTCCGTCGGTGAGTGCCCTGCTTCCTCAAATTGTACCTAAAGATCAACTGGCAAGGATTAATGGCGTGTATGGAAGCGTCGTTGCGGTTATGTCTCTTATTGCGCCGGCGGCCAGCGGAATTATCCTGTCTGTGATGTCTATAGAAGCGACCTTTTTTATTGATGTATTTACAGCCATTGTCGGCATATCCCTCATGCTTTCCCTTAAAGTAAGACTTCACGAGCGCGCTCTTCAGCCATTGCTCAGTTCACACTGGCAGGATTTCAGAGACGGGCTCACTTATGTAAGAAACCATCGGATTGTTATGAGTCTCATTATCTTCTTTGGATTCTTTATGTTCTTTGTTACGCCCGCAGCTTTGTTGAGCCCGCTTTTAGTAGCCCGTTCGTACGGAAGCGATGTATGGCGATTGACGGCAAGTGAGATGGCCTTCAGCGCAGGTATGGTAATCGGCGGCCTACTGGTAGCGTTCTGGTCGGGATTCAGACGACGCTATCTTACCATCGCCTGGTGTTCAATCGGATTTGGTATTTTCAGCATAGGATTAGGCGCGGCATCCTCTTTCTGGCTGTTTTTGGGATTTGTCTTTGTGATGGGAATCCTGCTGCCGTACTTCAATTCCAATACAATGGTCATTTTGCAGGAGCGAGTGGAAGAGGCGTATCAGGGCAGGGTATTTGCCCTTGTCAACATCGTCACGGGGAGCGCCATGCCGCTGGGCATGCTGGTTTTTGGTCCGATATCAGATTGGGTTTCAATTGAATGGCTCATGATAGCCACCGGTATCATAATCATTATTATCGGAATAGCTGCGTACTTCTCAAAGGGGCTGCGGCTTAGTCATGAGGAATTGTAATATGCAAAATCCCTCATAACCCCTAATTTCGAGACTCTACGATTCGTCGATAGGAATTATTCTGATTTAGTCATATGATGGTGGCATTGAATGGCGAGGAGATGTGTATGAATAATCAGAAATTCGGCGGGATCATCGCAAAGGCAAGAAAAGAAAAGGGCATGACGCAAAGGGAGCTCGCAGAGATTCTGTGTGTCACCGATAAAGCAGTCTCGAAATGGGAGAGAGGAAAGGGGTATCCGGAAATCACGCTATTACCGTCCCTTTCAAAGGCTTTGGATATTCCTACGAAGGATCTCCTTTGTGACGATGTCGATGAGGAGGCTGTTACTCTCGATGAAGTGAGTGAACAGCTGGTTACCGGCGTCATCGAGTATTCCGGTGAGATCTCCAGGCAAAAGCGGTCAAGGATTGTGTTCCCGATTCTTTCGGCAGCCCTGGCGCTTCCGGCCTTCATATGCCTTCTTGTGAATTACTGTATTGATCAGGCGTTTACGTGGTCGATTTACCCGCTTGCATCGCTCCTTCTATGCTTTTTTGTCCTTATCCCGATTTTCTTTCTGAAAAAGCACCGGACCCTGGCCGCACACGGCGTACTTTTTGCTGCGCTGATTCCGTATCTCTTTATCATTGAACGTATGTCTCCGACTGTCAGCTGGGTTGTCCCTCTTGCACTTCCGGTTGCGGCGCTGTCAATCGGCGTCTCTGCGATTATTGTCTGGATTGTCCTTTACACACGAATTGACCGGCTCATCGCGATGGCGATTGCCTTCCTTCTTTCCGGTGTAGGTGTGAATCTTGCAATCAATGAAATCGTCGTAAATTTTGTTGGAAAAAGGACCTCCAATATCTCTGTTATCATAACGGCGCTTTGCTTTTCGGCGGCTGCGATTGTTCTTGCGGTCATCGGCTTCTCACGCCGCGAAAAGAAGAACTGAATTGACAGGGTTTTGTCTTGACGCCTGGTATTTCGAAAATATATAATAACTTATCGATTATTTTCGAAAAAGAAGAGGCCGTGAATACTATTTGTGTTAGTATGATTTTGATTACATAACACAAGGAGGCTTCAATGACTAAATCAAAGAAATTTCTGTCAATCGCTCTTATGATGTGTTTTGTTCTGCAATTTTTGGTAGGCTGCAATACCGGGACAAAAGAGATAACAGTAAGCTCTCAGGACAGCACACAGGTAAGTAGTGCTGAGACGACTCCTGAGGCACCTTCACTCACAGATGCTGCAGCGTCACAGGACATAACGGTCAATCTTCATTACCAGAGGTCCGATGGTGTATATGACGGATGGAATGTATGGGTATGGACAACAGGCGACGGATCTGCCGTTGATTTTACATCCGAGGATGATTTTGGGAAAATTGCGGCGATAACAGTCCCGCCGGAGGCAATGGAGGTTGGTTTTATCATCAGGCTTAATGAATGGGAGATGAAAGACGTTGAAGTGGACCGGTTCATTGATGTATCCAATGTTCTTTCAGGCACGGTTGATATATTTGTAACGACAGGAGTAGAAGAATTTGAGATGAAGATTAGTGATGATGCTGTGTTGGGGGAGAAGACGTCCGATGTGGACCCCGTAGGAAACACATCTGAATATTCAACCCAGGCATTTGAAGAGAAATTTACTTATTTGGGAGATGATCTCGGTGCCGCATGGACCCGTGATGATACAAAGTTTAGAGTATGGGCACCGACAGCCCAAAAGGTGCAGGTCAACCTGTACACAGAAGGTGATGCAAGTGTCAGTGATTTGATAGAGACAATAGACATGAAAAGCGATATTAATGGTACCTGGACTGCAGCAAAAACCGGCGATGCAAACGGTACATATTATACCTATTCCGTAACCATCGAAGGTACTGTGAATGAGACTATTGACCCATATGCCAGAACAGCAGGGGTTAACGGCGACCGGGGAATGATTATCGATCTTGAATCAACCAATCCTGAGGGATGGGAAGAGGATAAAAATCCTAATAACGGCCTTGCGATTACTGATGCAGTGATTTACGAACTGCATATAAGGGATTTATCTTCCGACATCAGTTCCGGCATTGAGAATACGGGAAAATATTTAGGCCTGACAGAAACCGGCACGACAAATTCAGACGGTGATTCAACGGGATTAGATCACATGATAGATCTGGGAATTACTCATTTACACCTGCTGCCAGTATTTGACTATGCAACAGTGGACGAAAGTAAACTTGATTCAGACCAATTCAACTGGGGATATGATCCGAAGAACTACAATATCCCGGAAGGCTCTTATTCAACGGATCCATATCAGGGTGAAGTCAGGGTCAGCGAATTCAAGCAGATGGTTCAGACCCTGCACGAAAGCGATATAAGCGTTGTTATGGATGTTGTTTACAACCATGTCTCGAGTGCGGAAGATTTCAGCTTCAATCAGATTGTTCCCGGTTATTTTAGTAGGATTGATGATGCTGGAACCTATTCAAACGGATCGGGCTGCGGCAACGATGTGGCATCCGAGCGTTCGATGGTCAGCAAATATATCGTAGAATCTGTTGTGTACTGGGCGACAGAATACCACATTGATGGATTCAGGTTCGACCTTGTCGGCTTAACCGATATAGATACAATTAATCAGATTCGAACAGAACTGGACAAAATAGATCCGTCCATCCTTATGTACGGCGAAGGCTGGACAATGAAAACGACACTGACAGAGGATGATGTTACGCTTGCAACCCAGATTAATTCTGCCCTGACGCCCGGAATGGCATATTTCAGTGATAATTATCGTGATGCAATAAAGGGCAGTGTTTTTGATGCAGTGGAAAAAGGATATGTAAACGGTTCTACAAGTGAGATGACAGAAGTCTTAAGCGGTATAGCAGGCTTGCCTGCCTGGTCACAGTCACCGTCACAGACGATCAACTATTCTTCCTGTCATGATAATCTTACCCTTTTCGACAAAATCTCATCATCCAATGGTACGGATTCATTTGAAGACAGAGTAAAGCAGAATCTCCTTGCTGCAGCCATGGTTTATACAGCTCAGGGCGTGCCGTTTATTCAGGCCGGTGAGGAAATCCTGAGAACAAAAATCACGGAGGACGGAACATTTGACAGCAACAGTTATGCTTCGCCTGACGATATAAACAGCCTGAAATGGGATGACTTAGCCAAATCTGATTATGAGAATGTATTCAACTATTACAAGGGACTTATTGCATTCAGGCAGGCTCATGCAGGCTTGCGTATGGGTACTGCAGAGGAAGTAAATGCAAATGTAACGATTCTTGAGGATTTGGATGCCAATGTAACTGCATTCACAATTAAGGGCGGTGCAAACGGTGAAATATCAGATGGAATAATAGTCATTTATAACCCCAATAAGACAGCAACGACCGTAACTCTTCCGGCCGGCGATTGGAAAGTCTGTGTAGATGACAGTCAGGCAGGAACACAGGTTCTTGACACGATTACCGACGGGAAAGCAGTTGTTAACCCGATTAGCTGTATGGTACTGGTTCAAGGAGAAGCGGGATAGATAGCGGAATTAATAGCGGGATAAATGAAAAATAGCATATGATTTTGTTGTTCACGAGGGACTGCGGCAATAGGAACTTTGTTCTGAAAGCCGCCGTCCCTTTTCCTTTTACTGTCTTTTTGAAAAGTTCCGGACTGTGCCTGAAGGCGTCGGCTATCACGACCGATGGAGTTGAAAACGCCCTGATTTCAGGCGTTTTCAGATTTTATGCCAGACCGCTAAGTTTGACTCACTGGTGTATCTATGCTAGGGTTAAACAGTACATGCTAATTTTTAAGCTCGTAGGGACCATTGGTTTTTGATAAAAAAACCTTCGAAATTATTTCAAAAATGTATAAGGAGAAAGAACCATGAAGAACAAATTGATCAAAAAGCTTTTAGCGACTTTGTCCGTTGTAAGCGTGCTATTTCTTACATATAGTGCAGTAGCCGCTGCAGATCAAAGAAACGCTGCCGCCCCGGTTAATCTTGGTACAGCAGGCAATTATGCGATCCTCGCAAAATCAGGTATTTCATCCGTACCCAAGTCAGTTATCACTGGTGATATAGCGGTCAGCCCGATCGATTCAACAGCGATTACCGGATTTTCATTGACCGTGGACGCCACGAACCAATTTTCAACATCCACTCAGGTTATCGGTAAGATATATGCCCCTGACTATACATCTCCAACTGGCAGCAATCTTACTGGAGCTGTATGCGATATGGAAACAGCTTACGTTGATGCCGCCGGCAGACCTGCAGACTTCACTGAATTGTATAACGGGGACATCAGCGGCCAGACCTTGACACCCGGCGTATACAAATGGGGAACAGGCGTTTCCATAAATTCGGATGTCATTCTCAGCGGCGGCCCGAATGATGTTTTCATCTTTCAGATAGCAAAGGGAATTAATCAGGCCAGCGGTACCCGGATTATTCTGGAGGGCGGAGTACAGGCCAGAAACATAATCTGGCAGGCAGCAGAGACGGTTGCGATTGGAACAGATGCACATTTTGAAGGAATCGTTTTATGTGCGAAAAATATCAGTATAGCAGCCCGTTCTTCGATTAATGGCCGGCTGCTGTCACAGAATGCAGTTACACTGATCATGAACACCGTTAATGAACCCAAATAAAAGGTTCTGACTAAATAATATATAGGCTTTGAAACCTCAGAATATGCTCCTCAAAAGAATATGTGTATGAGTGTGCAGCCGGTAAATTCCATTAACATGGAAAACAGCGCCAAAGGGTGGTAAAATCGACTTATAACTTGAAATATCTATTTGGACGTTATACGCTATTTTAGAAATGAGAAAGGGGTATATAAACATGGCTATTAGAGAATCATCAGCAGTCTGGTCAGGAAGTTTAGACGCGGGCAAAGGTAAAATGCGTCTGGGATCCGGTGCATATGAAGGTGAATTCACCAAGGCGTCCCGTTTTGAAGACGGTCCGGGAACTAATCCGGAGGAACTAATCGGAGCCGCTCATGCCGGCTGTTTTTCCATGTTTCTAGCGGCTATCCTCTCCGATGCGGGTCATGTTCCCACAAGCATTGCCACAACAGCCAAAGTTCATCTCGGAGCAGGTCCTCGAATCAGACTGATCGAGTTGTCAACGGTTGGAGATGTTCCTGGAATTGATGAAGCCACCTTTATTGAATTTGCTGAAAAAGCAAAAGCCGGATGCCCTGTTTCCATGGCGCTGGCTTCTGTTGAGATTAAATTAACCTGCAAGTTGGCATAACCGGATAATCAATCGAATAGTTAAGGAGAACTTCCGTAATGGAAGTTCTTTTTTTGGACTTCTGATGAATTGGTATTACATATGAACAACCAGCTGAGGCATATAGCTTATAAAATTTGAAAAATGCGGGGTAAATAAATTGGAACAGAAGATAATACTGTCAATGAATGCACTGGGTGATGAGCAGAAAGAACTTATTCGCACATCAGCCCCCGGTTATGAACTTGTAATTTATGAGGATTCCCTGCTTTTGGACGAGCAGCTGATGTCTCGTGTGGAGATAGCTGCCGGTTGGAGGGACCAACCGGGTCGGTGGTTTCTGTCCAGTCCACACTCTCATTTGCGATGGATACAGGTGGATTCGGCCGGTGTTGAGAAAATGGACTTCAGTCTCCTATTGTCGCGCGGAATTACACTAACCAACGCCCGGGGTATTCATGAACGTCAGATCTCGGAATCTGTGTTTGGCATGCTGCTCGCTCACGAACGCGGAATAGATTTTGCCATACGCAATCAATCCCATAAACGCTGGGAACGTAAAGACAATCTTGGCGAACTGCATGACCGCACCATTCTCATTGCCGGAACGGGATCTATCGGGCAGGGTATCGCACGGATTGCCCAGGTTGCCTTCCATATGAAGACTCTTGGTGTCAACCGCAGCGGGCATGAAGCCCCTTTCTTTGATGTTGTCGGCAATCAATCGAATATCCGTGAATTGCTGCCTGAGGCAGATATTGTTGTATCTGTACTTCCGCTTACCCGGGAGACCTATCATTATTTTGACAGGCAGCTATTTAGCTGCATGAAGCCCGGTTCGTATTTTATAAGTGTCGGACGCGGTGATTCAGTTGATACGGCAGCTCTTATTGACGGGCTTGACAAAGGAAGGCCGGGATTTGCCGGTCTCGATGTTTTTGAAGAAGAACCCTTGCCGCCGGACCATGCTTTATGGACAAGGGATGATGTTATTCTTACGCCTCATGTGGCAGGTGTTTCAACCTACTATGTCGAACGTGAACAGGCCGTCTTCCTCCGCAATCTTCGGTCTTGGGTACAGATCGGCCGTCCGGAAATGAATATCATTAATCTTGAACTAGGGTACTAATTATGCAAAGTTAGCTTGACAAAAAATGCAAAGCAAACTATTCTTAATGTGCAAAGCGTGCTTTGCGCAATTTGCTGCATTCAAAACTAGGGAGGTGTTCGTATCAAATCGAAGATAAGAGAGCTGCGCAAACAACACAAGCTGTCCCAGGAAGATTTGGCGATGGCGGTAGGAACAACCAGACAGACGATCACATCCTTAGAAGTAGAGAAGTATACAGCGTCCCTTGTATTGGCCTATAGGATCGCAAGATATTTTGGATTAACGATTGAGGAAGTATTTGATTTTTCGGACGTTGAGGAGGAATAGAAGTGGAAGCATATAAAACAGCTGTCAGAAAGAGAATTCGCCGGGTTATCCTATTTACGCTTTGCGTTGCAGTCCTTGTGATATGCATGCATTTTTTCATTGAGAAGACAGAAAATGGAGCAACCGGCAATCTATTCGCGTTCCTGGAGGGCGGCGTCATTGGCATTGATCTGGTAGCTATGTTTTATATGCTCCAGTATCGAAAGGCGTTGAATGATGAGTTGAAGCTGAAAAAGCTGTATAATGAAGAGCATGATGAAAGAAATCAATTTATCAAACAGAAAGCCGGTTTCCCTGTTATGACAGCGGCTGGCGTCATGCTGATTGTTGGTGGAGTTGCAGCCGGATATATTAATTCCACTGTAAGTTATACAATGGCGGCCTGCGGAATCTTCATCCTGATGTTTCAGCTCGCTTTGAAATTCTTTTTTTCCAGGAAATATTGAATGGTTCGGGTGCACACCGGATCACTTTATCGGGATGTCCCGAATTTTTATTTTACAGGACCTTTTTTGAATTCCACAAGTTTGAGGACATCATTTAGTTCATTTGTACTCAAAACCCTGTAATACAGCCATCCTCCGACGCTGCACGGATAGCGGTTTGCCCATAATTCTTTTGTTTTGGGAAGAGATAAAGCCATCATACTCTCGGATTTTATCGGATCCAGATCCGGGTTGACTTGGATTAATACGGTGAAAGCGTCTTTTTCAAAAAAGAGATAACAGAGCTGCCTGGTTTTATGTGCGTATCTGTATCCCCAGCCATAATCATTTCCGAAGGGGAATTTGAGATCTTTTACAATATCATAACGAGAGTTTAAAGCAACTTCAAAGTTGTGCAGAAGTTTCGTAGACTCCGTTCCGATATATTCGCAAATTTCCTCTTTTGACAGGGGGGAACCATACTTTGTAATAGAATGATATAATATCGCCATACATAGAAATGCTTATTTAATAATCATTGCCTGAAAATCGGCATTCACCGGATTGTAAGTCAGAAATCAATTAGCACGGCTTGCATTTTGGTTAATGATATCGTGAATTGAATTGTCAGTTGAATTGTCAGTTAAATAGGGGGGCGCGTTATGTCTCATATTACTTCGAGATCCGCATATGAAAGTCTGCAGGAGCGTTTGAACCGGTTTCCTCAGGGAGCGCCTGTTTCGGATACCCTGTACAAAATTCTTGGAATTCTTTTTTCTGAAAAAGAGGCAGCCCTCGTTGCGCAGCTTCCTATCAAGCCGTTCAATGTCCAGAAAGCAGCTGGAATCTGGGGTGTTTCAAATACGGAAGCGGCAAAAATCTTAGATGGCCTTGCATCAAGATGCATACTTCTTGATATGGAAAGCCACGGAGAGACTCATTATATCCTGCCTCCGCCTATGGCCGGATTTCTGGAATTCTCTATGATGCGTACAAGAAATGATATAGACCAGCATCTGCTGGCAGAACTTTTTTACCAGTATATGAATGTCGAAGAAGAGTTTGTCAAACAGCTGTTCTCCGGTACGGAAACCAATCTTGGGAGAGTGTTCGTCAACGAAACGACTCTACCGGAATCGGATGGCACAGTGCAGGTGCTTGATTTTCAAAAAGCAAGCCACATTATCACATCGGCCGAACATATTGCAATCGGGATGTGCTATTGCAGGCACAAAATGCAGCATGTCGGAAAGAATTGTGATGCGCCGATTAATGATATCTGCATGACTTTCGGGGGAACTGCGGATGCTCTGGTCCGCCATGAGTATGCCCGCAGGATTGATTCTTCCGAATGTATGGAACTCCTTCATAAGGCGTATGAATACAATCTTGTTCAGTTCGGGGAAAATGTCAGAAAAGATGTGTCGTTTATCTGCAACTGCTGCGGCTGCTGCTGTGAAGCATTAGTCGGCGCAAAAAAATTCGGCAGCCTTCACCCGATCGAAACAACCGGTTTTCTGCCTGTACTTAATGAAGAATCATGTATCGGCTGCGGTAAATGTGCAAAGGCATGTCAGATTGACGTGATCAAAATGATAGATGCAGGTCCGGCCAACGCTATAAAAAAGAGCAAAATCCCAGTAATAGATGAAAATCTGTGCCTTGGCTGCGGACTGTGCGTCCGCGCCTGCCCCAATAAGAGCCTTCTTCTAAAAAGCACCGGAAATAAGATTATTACACCGGAGACATCCGTACACAGGGTTGTCTATATGGCGATCGATAAAGGAATGCTTCAGGAACTAATTTTTGACAATAAGGCCCTTTACAGTCATCGGGCGATGGCTGCCATTCTATCAGCCATATTGAAACTGCCGCCACTCAAGCGGGCGATGGCCAGCAGCCAGATGAAATCCCGCTATCTGGATAAACTGATTTCAAAGCAGAATATCTGAGCGATGCAAAAGGCAGCTGATAAATACGGCCTACAATGAACTGATTAAGAATTTCGGGCGGATACGTGAATACATGCGAGAATTCTATGTATACGGCTTCAAGAGCCGTGACGAATTCTCGCAGAAAAGTGCGCGCTCATATGACGATGAGCGGAGACGAATCGAGAGATGGCTCGGGTATTGGAGCAAGTCGAATATCTGACAAATGAAGTAGATTTATATAAATCATCGGGCATGAAATATCTGGAAAATTCGAATAAATGGAATGCAGATTAAGTTAATGCTGCATTTAGAAAGAAAAATATTGCATGGCAGTAATAAAGAAATGATATTACATACTTTGTTATTATTTATATATGATTGACATTAATGGTATACATCGATAGTATTAATGAGTCTAGACAAATTATAAAAATTTAGGAGGTAAGAATGAAAAGTGTGTGGAAAAAAAGCTTATCTGTACTAATTGCCGCGGTGACCGTTGTTACGATTTCTGGAGTTGTAATGGCAGGCACAGTGACAAATTCGTATAGCTTCAATTTTCATAATGTTGATAACTTTATTGGACTTACAGGTGCTGATACTACAATAACTTCTATTGATGGGTTGAACGACATATATAGAACTATGACAGTTCAGGTTAAGATTCAAAATAAATCAAATGCATATTCTGATTGGAAGAGTAACACGGTAACCCAAATTAGTAGAACAGCTGATGTGAAAGTTGGAAAAACCTCTGATTCATATGGTTCCAGATTATCATATCATAAAGCAAGTTTGAACGATGCTGTGATTGTATCTACGGTTTGGAATGCCGATCCAATCTGCAATTCTACCTATTCAGCGACCCAAATTATTCCTTAATATTTTGGTGCCTTGACAAGGGGCTCAAGCTCCTTGTCAAGGTGTTATTTAAGCGAAGTATATGTGAAAGCGAGTAAGGCATCGAATGTTTGAAGCAAACAAGGCAACGTTTCGATTTCTAAGAGAGAATAAGCTGGTTGCAATCATAATGATTCTTGCACTTTCTTTGCTTTTTGCAACCAGTACATTTTTGCACGGATTATCTCGACAGACGAAAATTGAAGAAGAAATTTATGAGCCATATGCAAAAAGTACTTATATTATTACATTCAATCCTTCTATCAAAACGAATACTGATTCACTATTTGGTGCGATTGAAGATTTGGAGACTAATATTTATGAGTTAGTTATAAGAGGGAATAATTTTCTGGTAAATAAGACGGGTGGAAAACAGAAAATTGGGATAACTGGCTTTTATCGGCAAGTTAATACACCAGTATCAATTATACGTGGAACAGACAAAATGAACGATGGACAAGTACTTATTAATGCTTGGGATTTTCCGTCTGTGTTTGATCCATCTGGGGCAACAATTTATGATATGTCAGATACAGAGCTTCTTGTATTTGAGCAGGGCGGCCAACGGACGATTGCAGGCGTTGTTTACTACCCAACCGATATTAGTTTCTGGGGTGTTATCGTAGAGTATAACCAATTTTATGAATTGGCGCAGGAATCCACCTCCATTGAGATATCTTTTCAAAATTCGCTTTCGAAGCAAGAAGAAAAGACATTCGTCAATTTGGTAAACAAATACGTTACGGTATTATCCTTTCAGTATCCAGTAAATATTCAACAGTCTTCATCTGATGAAGGAAAAATTCAATTACTCATGTATCGATCTATAATTTCTATATGCATGCTCTTTGCAATGAAACTCTTATCCTATCTATACATACTCCGGAAACGCGAATTGACCATCATACGAATGCTTGGGGCGCGAATAAGTGATTCAATTGCGTATATCCTTAGTGCATTGTTTCAGATTGTATTTGCATCCACAATACTTGGTGTTGTTATTGTTTGCGTACTTCGACGCTTCCTGCAATCAATTTATGTGTTTCAATATATGACGGAAAGTCAAATTGTAAATGATGTAGTATTTTTCTGGGGTATTGCTTTAGCTATCGGCATCATTCAACTTGTTTTTACAGAGGGCAATACAATTGAATCTACAGAGGAGGGTACGTAGTCATGAAAGGTAAATTAGTATTGGCTTCGCTATCCCGAAAATGGTTCACACAATTAGTATCAATCATCGTAATTGGGTGTGTTACATTTTTTTTGTTGATTTGTTGCTGCTCTATAAGTCAGAATATCCGGATTTTTATGTTGGCAAATCAGATTCAATTGGATAAGAAGATTGTATATACGACCTGCAGCGACTTTTACTTATCTGATGCACAAAAGAAGGCCGAAGCAAAGAAAATATCTAAAGTTGATGGGGTTGCTGGTGTCGAAAATATTGAATTTCATCAGATTGTTACGGAATTCAAAGATCAAAAATTTAATCTGCAATTATTACGCTATGATTCTCCGACGCTGCAGAAGATACACTATTCTTTAGAAAAAGGAGCATATCCAAAGGACGAAGAAGAGAACTGTGTACTACTGCCTAATGATTTTATGGATAAATACCAGGTGGGTGATGTGATTTCTGTTTACGTAATTGATGATTGGACGTCTGGAGATACAGATGAAATTCCTATTGCTGATGTTACTATATCCGGTTTTCTTTCGTCTGAACCAGTATTTTGCGTATCGGCGTCAGGAACTGAGTTGAAATTGAATGATATTTTCGTTCAGGACAGCACCAATTATGGAGTTATCTACGCCCTTGTTGATCAGGAGGGGAATGATCTTGAGCCATCACTCTCAGATTCTTTTCTGATATCTACAGAGGCGGGAATTGATGTTAATAAGGTTAAACTTTCTTTGATGGATATAGTTAATTCTCCTGCATTTCTTCATACAGGTGAAAACTCCATTGCACTATATAGTGAATCTCATAATATGGAATTAATTTTAATGACAGGATATGCGTTAACGGCGATAACACTTGCATTTTCAATGTTACTTGCCAATACACTTTTGTCGCTGCTTTATCGACAAAGAGAATTGGCAGTGTATTTTATGAGCGGAGCAACATGGAAAGAAAGTATCAGGATTATTGTTGCGCAACAGTGTATACCAATAATCTTTGGATATTTATTTGGCACCTGGATCTATGTGAAAAGTGCAGGATCACCGCTTTTCTATATTGTTGTTCCCGAAATAAAATGGCAATATTTCCTTGTAGCTCTCTTAATTGAGTTGTTGATGTATGCCAGCGCTGTGCTTCCATTCTATTGGATGACGCTGCATAAATCACCGATCGAATTGTTCAGAAAGGATTAAAAAAATGAGTAAATATTTGGTTGTTAATAATATTACAAAAACATATAGGCCAAAGGGACAAACACCGGTTGAGGCGCTGCGTGGTATATCACTGGAAATTAAGAAAGGTGAGATGATTGCGATCATGGGTGTGTCTGGTTCAGGCAAGTCAACGCTGCTGCACATTTTAGGATTTCTCGACAAAGCAACAAACGGTAAATTGTTCTTCAAAACAAAAATTGACAAGAGTATTTCAGACCGTGACCTTGCAAAACTTCGCAATCAAAGTGTGGGATTTGTCCTTCAGGATTTTGCGTTAATCCCGTACCGTACTGCATATGAGAATATTGAGATACCGATGATATTTGCAAAGAAAACACGAAGAGAACGCAGGCTTCGAATTGTACAACTACTGAATGATCTGGGCATTCCTGAATTGAGTGATCGACGAGTAAGTCAAATGTCAGGCGGGGAGAAGCAGCGCGTTGCTATCGCGCGTGCGATGGCTAATGACCCCGAATTGCTGCTTGCGGATGAACCAACAGGGGCGTTGGACAGTCAGACGAAGAAGGAAATAATGGGCATTCTGCAGACGATTCATAAATCCGGAAAGACAATTATAATTGTTACGCATGATTCGGAGGTGGCTTGTTTGGCAGATAGAAAAATACATATAATTGATGGTCTGCTGATGGATGAGGACCAGGCATGAACCGAGACAATGAAGCTTATAATAGATGTGTGGTATCACTGCTCGTCGGCACAATGGTATTCTTGACGCTTTCACTTTGCAGCTGCGGATCAAAGACGAAGGATGCAGCATTGGTTTCAGACAATGTATACACACAAATCCAGACGTACCAGGCGGATATAGTTATTGTAGAACTACTCTCAAGTTTGGAAACTACAATTACTGAACCAGGCGTAATTACAGTATATGCTGAGGCAGATGGATATGTGATCCTTTGGGGGAATCGTGACACAAGTTTCATATCCAGATTGACCTCTGATTATAAGGTTATCGAGACATTCACACTAACAGGAATTGTAAGTGGAATCGGAATATGGCTGCTTGAGTCCGATGGAGGGTGGATCGTCTTTTCATCAAAAACCGATGAGCTTTGGCATATGCAATATTATGCAACGCGTATTACTAATGATTGTGAAAATATTACTGAATCGTTCTGTATTGAGCAACTCCGTGACAGCATGGTATTGGGTGTTGAGTTGGTTGGTGACTTTTTAACTGTGGTAGCAGATAATTCAATTATCGTTTTTGACCAGGACTTTATACATATCAAAACAATAGAAGTTCAAGGCTTGGTTATGGATATTGCAGCAGCATCAAATGGACAGCTCTATGCAGCTATCAACGAAGAAAATGGTGGAAATTGCAATATATCTATTGCAGAAATTGATGTCAAAGTGGGAAATACAAAAAGTATTACCCAAATTAATGGATTAGAGAATACACAAGTTGTTACTCTATTCGGTAAAAGCTCAGGCTTTATAGACCGTCTTTGCCTTTCCACAACTAATGGGGTGTATATTTACTCGCTTTCGAATTTTACCGTGCAACAGAAGGTTGTCATTAATCCAGGACGTATCGGTGTGCAAAATGCATATGAGGTCTTCCAGATAAATGAAGATCAAATGTTTATATGGGGCGAGTATTGTATAACAAGTGGATCTAATGAAACAAAGATGCTCATAAATGTTGAGTTTTTATCAGAGGTACCCACCAAAGAAATACTTACTCTGGGGGTACTTGCCCCTGATGATTCTGAGAACATTCGAGGAATATGTGAATACGTTAATACTCAGGCTCTATCATATTCAATCGAACTCGTATCATATATTGATCAAGACGATCTGGAAAAAAATTATGACATTGCGATGAAGGATGGACACCAACGTCTATTGTTGGATATTTTGTCAGGAAAATCACCTGACCTTGTCTTTGTGTCACCGGAAGACAGGAAGATATTAACAGATCAATCGGCATTGCTTTTACTTGACCCGTATATTAAAGGATCGGAAGAAATTTGTAATGAGGGCTTTCTTGACAAAATATGGGAAGCTTCTGAGGTTGGAGGATCACACTATTGGGTGACTCCGTTTGTGTCCCTTTGTGGAATTGCTGCAACTGAAGTAAACGCTGCTAAAGTTGGGAACGGATCCGTTAAAGATTTACGATTGTTGACAGAAGGAAATAGTGATCCTCTCTGCCAATATGGAAGTTGTATGGATTTTTTCTATCCCACGATTCAAAATCAATATATAGGTTCTCAAAAGGGAGAAGTAAAAATAAATTCTGAGGAATTTCTTTCGTTAATATCTCTTATGAAAGATATAAAAACAGAAGAAATTAGTCCCCTTGCCACAGATCTGGAGGAGCCAATATTATGGAAATCAGAACTTCAATCATTTAGGTCATATATTGAATTGTCTCAGACAAGAAGTATACCTGTTACATTAATGGGTTATCCTGAGATGATGAAAGATGGACCTTCAATTAATGCAGATTCTGCCGTCGCAATTTCTGCTCAAAGCGATCATATACGTGAAGCGTGGTTATTTATTGAATATATTTTGTCTGATAACATCCAAAATATGTATGCAAGTCTGGGAAATGGTGACATTCCTATTAGTAAAACAGCATTTGAAAACATGATCGTGAACGATGCTAATGAATATGAAAGACAAAGAAGTGAGGGTACTGATTTTCATAATAACATATCCACATATATCGGGGAAGGCGTTAATGTATCTCTTGGAACAGCAAGTTATCCTATTGTCGTTGATGATGAGATGATGCAAAATTACCGCGATATTGTATCAATGGCGACATACTATTATTCAGATGATATGAGCATTTATCAGTTAGTATCGGAAGAATTGGATTTCTATTTAGATGGGGATAAGACCTCAAAGGAAGTTATAGAAATTCTTGATAGTCGACTGTTTGTACTTGTAAACGAATAGAAAATTCTGGTTTCCATTCAGATTGACTGAGCAGAATAGTGGAGGTAAATATAAAAAAAGTTTGTATTATTATTTTCACCGTAATTATATATTTTTGTATTGTGTTGCTTATTTCCCGATTTGTATTCCGTGATGTTGTGACAAATATCTATGCTCAGGCTGTGATTGTTGGGATTCTTTGTGCTGCAATTATATTTCTTATGAAAAAAACAATAAGCAAAATTACAAAGTAAATTCGCTTACAACAAACCAGCAAATTGGTACACCAGTTCATGCTGCTATTTTCTGCCTCAAAAGGTAATTTTGCCGCTTACTGCAACGCAGGCTGGGAGACTGGTAATCCAGAATTTTTCTGCCGTATCATCGTCCAACAAGTACTTCAGCATCCTCGGGGTATTATTCAGGAAATCTTTCGTTAACGTATACGGTTCCGTATTCTAATAGGAAGTCAGGTTAATCCCTGTTTCCTCAATTACATATATAGAAGCAGCAGGGAAGGCCAACAAAATAGGTGAATGTGTTGCGATAATAAACTGAGAGCCTGCTTTGACAAGATTATTCATGGTTACCAGAAAAGACATTTGCCTCGATGGAGATAATGCGCTTTCCGGTTCATCCAGAATGTACAGCCCTTTCCCGCCAAAACGATTGTTGAAAAGCGAGAAGAAACTCTCGCCATGAGATTGTTCGTGTAAAGATTTCCCGCCATAATATGTGAGCAGCGGCGTTATTTGATCCAGTCGGTCAATCTCCGTGGCCACATTGTAAAAGCTCTCCGAACGGAAGAAAAATCCGTCTTTAGGTCTGCTCGTGCCTCTCACAAGAGTAATGTGCTTATAAAGCCCGGAATGAGTCTCATGTGTTGAAAACGAGAAATTCCTGGTCCCGCCTTCCGGGTTGAACCCTGCCTGAACAGCAATAGCCTCCAGCAAAGTGGATTTGCCGGAACCATTATCACCGACAAAGAAGGTGACGGGAGACGGCAATTTCAAATCTTCTATATCGGATAAGAGCCTGGTAATCATCAGACTTGAAACATAATCCGAGTCTTCCAAATATGATTTATTCAGTCTGACTGCATCAATAAATCCGGTCATGATTTGGGTCCTTTCAGTAACACAGATACTTCGTGTATGGATATGTGCGTTCATTATAGCAAACACTAACTTTTGTATAACAGCGATGCGATTGCTGTTTTTGGTAGATTAGAATTACGCAGGGGATTTTAACTTGCCAAACACAATCGCATTCTCCCGGACCCTTCTTTTCCTTCCTGATGGCAAAGGAATACCGGCAAAAAAATCAATCTTCAAATAGAATTATCAAAATATGTAAGAATGAAATATAATTAGAAGTGAATTGAACCCCGGGGAAGATTTTAGAAAATAAATAACAAAATAAGAGAAATATGAAAAATGAGCGAAAACCGCGAAAACCGCGAAAACCGCGAAACCGCGAAACCGCGAAACCACGAAACCGCGAAAAGGCGAAAATTTACCCGGAATGAAATATATGGAACCTATGACTCGTTATATATGTGAAGGGAGTTGATGCTGCGCATGGAATTGTCTGCTGATCTGAATGAAGTCATTAGCAATGTTGTTCATACATACAGCACAAGTGTCCTTCGATTTGCCTATTCATATGTCAAAAACCGCACTGATGCTGAGGATATCGCACAGGACGTATTTATTACCTATATACAAAAGGCGCCGCACTTTGATCACGATATGCAGCGAAAAGCATGGATCATGAGCGTGACAAGCAACAAGTGCAAAGATTATTTGAAGTCCAGCTGGAAAAAACGCGTGACTTCTATGCCCGAAAATCTTGGTTACCTGCCAAAAGAAGAGTCTACGTTGATTTCTTATGTAAATTCACTGGAAGAAAAGTATCGAATACCCATTCATCTTTATTACTATGAAGGGTATTCGGTGGAAGAAATAGCAAAAATAACAGGCAATAAAAGTGCGACCGTTGCAACTTGGCTCTCTCGCGGCAGGGCGCTGCTAAAAACAAAGATAGGAGATGGTTTTTGTGAATAGTAATCCATATAAGTCTGCAGTGGAGCACATCGAGTTCGATGAAGCGTTTGATGAAAAAATAATCTCTCTCATTACAGATGCAGCCAAGCGAAAAAAGACCATTCCCCCATTTCAAATACCCAAAAGCAGCTGGCGATATATTGCGGCTGCTGCTGGTATCATTCTACTATTTATTGCTGTTCCCCTGATAAGAGGTCCGCAGAATACAAACGAAACAACGGCCGCTGCGGTTATGACAGCCGCGGGCTGCGAAACAACAACCGCTGCGGTTATGACTGCCGCGGGCTGCGAAACAACAGTCAAGTCCGACACTACACAAAACGACGCCATAGCATTAATAACTCAGCCGTCAGATGTTTATGAACCTGGAACTGTCATAGAGAATGGCACTGTGTATGTCTCAAGCACAGCTGATAGATTAAAACCATACAGCATGAATGAACTTGTGAATGTTGCTGATAATATATTTACAGGCCTCTGTGTGTATTCAGGACCGATCTTTCAGAACGATACGTTATATACGATATCAGAGGTTCAGATAACCGAGGTGCTCAAAGGATCGCTCCAAGCGGGCGACATTGTTTCGGTTCTTGAAATGGGCGGCCGAACGACAATCGGAGAATTAAGAAATGAAACAAGTGAAGAAATCAAAGATTTTGATCATTACGATGACAGCATTTCTACTGATACTAAGTTTGTTGAGGGGATAGATGGTTTCTACCCGCTGAAGGTTGATGACAAAGTCTTATTATTCACAGGAGATACAAGTGGTTTTCTTGCAAATTTCACCGAACCCTTGTACTACCCGTACGGAGATTATGAAGGGAAAATGTACCTCAGGAAAGACAATGTCTATGCGAGAAACACACCATCAAACACGGACGTAATTGTGTTTGATGATAAATCAGTAATTGTATCGCTGGATGAACTCAACTTGCTAATAGCAGCTTCAATGTGATTTTTGACTTTCTCTGCCTTTGAAGCATTAAGCTTTTACCCAACAGGAGGAACAAATCATGAAAAAGTCAGCAAAAATAAAATATATCTGCCTGCTTTGTCTTTTGGTCTGTTTTCTGACTGCTTCGTGCGCAAAAGTAACGAATTATCCTCAGTTTACTCTGACAGAACCAGATCGAATTCTGATAACCCAAGGCAGCAAATCGATTACATATGATAAGGACAGTCCTTCGTTCGAACAAATTTTTATTCCTATTCAGGATGCCTGGTGGAAGAAGGATCAGAATTATGAGATGGTTACTGATGGCAGGCCGACAAAAGTACTGACACAACTACGAGAAGAAAATATTGATGATCAGACAATTACGGTGTCGTTTATTTATGATACACCCATTGCATGGACTGATGCTTTTGAACCGGACAACATTCAGACGTATGAAGTGTCCCAATATGTATTTTTCCCTTTCGGATACAATACCGGCGCCGATGAGGAAAGCAACGGGATCAGTGATGTTGGCATAATGGCTGTTGAAGAAAACGGGGAATTATACAATCAAAATAACATATACGTATTTATTTACTCGTCTGGATTTAGAGATATTGTTTCCGAATCACTCGAGTAAAAACTTGAGTTTCTAATATATAAAAAATAAATTCCTCAGAGTGTATGTTAATGTGTTATATAAATGAAAAAAATAAATCGATTCCAATGATGCTGAAAGCGGAGAAAAATGCATGGATGTATTATTTATCGATATTGACGGCGTACTAAACACATACTCTCAATTGTCTGCAAATGCTGAATGGAAAAATTTAGAACGGACAGAACTGAATATTGATGAAGATAAAGTGAAGTTGCTTTCAAAAATAGTTCAAATTACAGAGATAAAACTGATAATGCATTCAGGATGGAGATTCTTCTATGATGATTCAATGAATCAAATATTCCGGGAATCAGAAGAGTTGAGTAGAATATTTTGCCGCAACGGTATAATAGTATCCGGCAAAACACCGGATCACACTACCGAAGAAATTAGGCAAAATAAAAAGTTCAGCCTTGTTAAAGCCGAAGAAATCAAAGCATGGCTGGCACAGAATCCGGAATGTGAAAACTATCTGATAATTGACGACTTGGATCTGCGCGATAATGATCTGAAGCATCAACAAATTCAGCCGGATTCAGCTGTTGGATTAACAGAATATGATGTTGATAGGGCAATTATGTATTTTTCAGAAAGCAAAAACAAATAAATCCCTGGCGCCAAAATGCATGCAAATTAGAATTGTGTAGAATAGTGACCCTGAGATAAGGCGTTATGCTGTCTAGTCTTTTTCTTTCTGCACAATTAAGAAGTAAATTGTGCAGAAAGAAAAATCATTGTGCAGAGAGGAAACAAACTGTGAGGGATTTCGACTATTCAAATATACCAGAAGATCTTCTGAGCCATGAAATCGTGTTAAGATCAGCCAGCCTAAAAATTGTCAGAGTTGCTCCTGTATTCTCTCTGATTTAAGAAAATAAAAAATCGACTATAATCGAATTAGTCTTGTGATTTGATAAAATTTCGACTATAATCGAAACAGAGGTAACACGTATGATGAAACGGGATCAATATCTGAACAAGTTGATTTCCTTTATAGACACTCCTTTAATAAAAGTGATCACAGGTATGCGCAGGTCCGGGAAATCCACACTGCTTGCGCTTTTTCGCGAATCCTTACTTCAGCGGGGAATCAGTGAAAAGAGAATCATTTCCATCAATTTTGAATCTTTTGCATTTGTGGAAATCAATGACTTTAGAGCTTTTTATGATTACGTTAAGTCTAGAATTCCTTCTTCCGGAAGGGTATACATTTTGCTCGATGAAGTTCAGATGGTAAGCGGGTGGGAAAAGGCGGTCAATTCTTTTCGAGTTGATTTTGATGCAGATATATACATAACAGGATCAAATGCATACCTTTTGTCATCTGAATTAGCAACGCTTCTCTCCGGGCGTTACGTGGAAATCAAGATGCTTCCGCTTTCTTTCAAAGAATATCTGAATTTCAACGGGTATAAGGTAAATAGTGATAAAGCGGCTTATTTCAGCCGTTTTGTTCGATATGGTGGGATGCCGACGATATCGACTCTTCCAGATGATCCGGAAATCATACGCACGTATCTTTCCGGCATTTATAATACTGTCATTATGAAAGACGTAATCAATAGGAATCAGGTCAGAGACGGTGCTCTGCTCGAGCGGATTATGATTTATATGGCGGGCAATATCGGAAATCCCGTTACAACCAAAAAAATAAGTGATTATCTGACTGCCACAGGCCACAAAACAACTTCCGATACAGTGGACAGCTACCTGAAGATGTTGGAAAACGCCTTCATACTTTATCGAGCCGATCGATACGACACCAAGGGCAAATCGCTTCTGAAGACACAAGCAAAATATTACATTGTGGACACCGGACTGCGCAACGAACTTCTGGGATTCGGAAACAGCGATTTCGGTCGTGTATACGAAAATGTCATCTTTTTTGAACTCCTGCGCAGAGGGTATCGAGTCACGGTAGGAAAGGTTGATAATCTGGAGGTTGACTTCATTGCCTCAAGAATGGATTCGCTTGTCTATTTCCAGGTAGCTGCCTCCATCGCTGATCCGGCAGTCCGGGAGAGAGAACTCCGTCCGCTCCTCATGCTGGGCGACAATTACGAAAAAGTCATTCTCAGTATGGATACATACCCTTATGCTACTGACGACAAAGGGATAAGGCTTAAGAATATTGTGGATTTTCTGATGGAAGAAGATGAATAGCTAATGCAGATACACAGTGTCCCCAAAATTGAATAACTGTATTCCTAAGCAAAGCATTCCCAGGCTGGTTTCGTTGCTATTTTTGAATACGAGACTAACCCTTTGGCTGGCGCCATTACATCAAAACGTCATTCAATTTAATCATTTAGCAACAAATGATTAAATTGCGTTTGACTTATGATCAATTTGGCGTTATGCTTCAATTACATCAAATTATGATAAATGAGTAAATGATCGAATTGGAGGAGCAAAATGCGGGAGTTTCAATACAAAAAAATTTATAAGGATTTGCTCACCCCTGAAATTGTTGCGCTTATAACACAAATTCACGAATATAAAGGCGAGCAAGCCCTTTTCATAGAATCAAAAAGTGACAAGCTGACGAAACTGGTGGAAATAGCCAAAATCCAGAGTACAGAGGCGTCCAACAAAATTGAAGGCATCTTTACCTCGGATGAGCGGCTAAAGAAAATTGTTCGCGATAAAACAATGCCCAGAACCAGAAACGAGGAGGAAATTGCCGGTTACCGAGACGTACTCGCCACGATCCATGAGAGCCATGACTATATCCCTCCGATACCCCCCCTGTTTCTGCAACTTCATCGAGACCTTTATAAATTCAGCGGGAAAAGTATCGGCGGAACCTATAAAAGCTCCGAAAACGTAATTGAAGAAGTCGACGCACAGGGCAATGCGTTTGTCCGGTTTCAACCGGTGCCCGCGTGGGAGACACAGGTGGCGATGGAAAGACTATGTGCAGCGTTGGGAGACATCAGCAAATTTACCGAATACGACCCACTGTTGCTGATGCCTATCTTTATTATGGATTTTCTCTGCATCCATCCCTTCAACGACGGTAACGGGAGAATGAGCCGACTTTTGACCCTGCTGCTGCTCTATCGGTCAGGCTATATCGTCGGCAAATATATCAGCATCGAAAAATTGATTGAGACGTCTAAAGAGACCTATTACGAGACCTTGCAGCAAAGTTCTGAAGGGTGGCATGAAGAGAAGAATGACTACCTGCCTTTTGTTCGGTACTTGCTGGGTGTGATCGTCGCGGCCTACCGGGATTTTTCTTCCCGTGTGCAGTATTTGACTACCGGTGGCTTTTCCAAGCCTGACCGCATCCGGGAGATTATTAAGGGGACAATCGGGAAAATCACAAAAACAGAGATCATGCAGAAATGCCCGGACATCAGTCAGGTTACCATTCAGCGGGCGCTAAATGACCTTGTGCAAAACAATGAAATCATCAAGCTCAGCGGCGGCCGATACACCACATACACGTGGAATAGGGAGAAAGATTAAATGATTACAGGCGAGCTTATTAATAAATAGACGGTCTATGGCAAATATTCTGGACAGGAGCACTGACGAATCCTTTGGACGTCGTTGCGGAGATGACATAGTCTACAGTTATCCGGAATTTCCGGATAACTGTAGACTGATGGAAAGACCTAAACTTCGTTCCTCAAAGCTGCCAGGTAATAATAACTATACTCCAGCGTCTGAAAGAACGGCACTTGTCTTGCCGAAAAAGAATTCCGTAATGAATTATATAGCCTTAAATCAAATGAAAGACCAGCTGAGAAAGAACTGGAAGAGATTGCCGGAGACAGCTTTACAGAGCTTTTTGAACAGCTTCGATATTGAATATGTGCACAACTCAACAGCGATTGAAGGCAACACACTAACCTTGATTGAAACAAAAACGGTTCTTGAAGATAAGCTCTCAATCGGCGGTAAGAGTCTTTATGAAATCTACGAGGTAATCAATCACAGCAAGGCTTTTTCCTATGTGAAAGCATGTGTTGCGAAACAAGAATCTCTGTCAGAAAATATTTCGAGAAATATTCATGAGATACTGATGGAAAATATCCTTGTTGGCGGTATATATCGGAATTGTGAAATTCGGATCACTGGAGCCAGACATAAGCCACCGGCCGACAATGAAATGTACTCACAGATCAAGGCAATTAATTCGAGCTTACCCAATCATCCTGAACTGAATTCCATCGAACTTGCTGCGTATACACATGCAGAATTTGTTCGTATACATCCGTTTGAGGACGGAAACGGCAGAACGGCACGCTTAATCATGAACTATCAACTGATGATAAGTGGATTTCTTCCCAGATCCATACGAAAAGAAGACCGATTGCAGTATTTTGAAACTCTTGAGCAATATGCTTCCGAGGGCAATATTCAGCCTTTTTCAGATTTGATTGCAGATTTGGAAGAAAAACAGATCCGTGAATACATGTCTCTGCTTCCCAAAGAAAGAGAAGGGGACGAAAGATAAAAACTTACAACACTGTTCTATATGAGAGCACATCGCAAGATGTGCTTTTTTCATGCCAGGTATATTAGCTCTAACTATTCGCAGATTTGCTTGATGCCTGAATATATCCAAACAGTGGTTTGTTGAGATTTTTTTAGTAAAAAGCTTTTTTCTTCATCGGTAAGCTGCATACGAAGTTTTTGTATGATTGCATCATTGACCCGCTCTTTTCCCAATGCTTTGAGCGCTTGAATGACCATTGCAGTTTTGTAGGACATACCGGAAATTTCCTTATTATTTCTATGTTTGTATTCAATTTGAGAATTTTCGATGACATACGCGCGATATGGACCATCACTAATATATGACCATTTGGCCACAACCTGAGTTGACAATCCTAACTGATTCAGAGCTGTGTCACCCGAAGGCGAGATTGTCCAGTTATAATTACGTGCTAACGCAAAGGCTATCTGATGTATGGACGGCGCAATATATTCGTTCAAAAATTCACTGTACTGCGGCCTATCATACACGCCAGGCAAAATGCGCCTTAAAAATCCTCCTTTTCGAATCGAAAAAGAAGGATTTGCGTACTGTTTCATAATCAGCTATCACTAATAAGCAAGCATTCTGTTCTGATCAATTATTTGAATCCAACCGATAAGTGTCTCTTTTTTTATAACAATTCTTGCAGTAACGTTATACGTGTTATCATCTTGCATTACAATGACATCTTCCCCCGCAACCTCAATAACAATAAATTTGCCGTGTGAGAGGCTATCTCGTATTCTATAAAATAATTTTAAAAATTTACTGTTTTCACTTGTCTTCCCGATAAATGCTCTCTGAGTGATCAAGTCAGTTGGAAATCCAGCAATCAAATCTACGTCATCAAAGTACTTTTTTAGCCAATATTGATGAAGATACCATAATTGAAATTGGCACAAGCATCGAACTCGATTTAGAGTCTGGCGATGTTGGGGTTTAAGATACTTTATATAGCTACTTTACAGACGAGTATCAGTATATCGAAAAATTAGCGGGATACTTGAAACAATGGGTCAGATCAATAAGAATCCGCGATTGCCTTCCGCGCACATCATTCATAGATAAGAGCAATAGAGACCTACCTGGATCAAACGGCAGGAATAATTAAAACCCGATTCCAGCAGGCATGCCTCAATCAAGCTGTGGGTCAAGTGCGGCCAAGAGAAAAACCCTCACAGAATGAGGGCCGTTCTCTCTTGCAGTGGGTGATTGAGGAAGGCGGGTGTAGGGTGGATGATAGAGAGATCCGGAGGCTGTGAGAGGCGGGCCGGGTCTCTTTTTTTGTCGAAAACTAGCCTTCAGGGTACGGTACCTTCAATAACACAGGATCGGCAAAGCTGATCCATTCACCGACTTCGATTTCCAACTCATTCTTACTATCCGACATCTCTGGTCAATTTGCTCCGACATGTGCGGTCAGTTTGCTCCGAAATATACAACAAGTGCATGAGCACCCACTAGTTAATGAATCAAAGTCACTTTAATATGGTATTAATCTGCTTAATTTCATCCTCTTGAGTCAAAATAATATTTTTAGTTAACTCAAGCACTTCAGGGCGAAGATCAATGGTTTGTGCTTGCTTGGCCATTTCAATTGCGCCTTTGTGATGCCCAATCATGCCTTCTAAATAGGCTTTGTCTTTAGCTTCTCCTTCAAGGGAAGTCAATTCAGGCATCATGTTTTTATACGTGATTTTGTAGTCGGAATCCGCATACCACTGACCCATCCAGTCTTGCATCATGCTGATTTCAAGCTCTTGTGCGAGGATAATCGCTTCTGCGAGGGCCTTTACTTTGGGATTTTCAGAACTTAGCATGAGCCGTGAACTGTCCACTGCTTCTTGATGGTGCGGGATCATCTCAGCGATGAAAACTTCTTCGCTTGTAACTGGTGGGTGATCCATCATGCTATGTGGTGAACACGCGGTCAATACAAACATAGAGACGATGATGGCTATTTTTACGATTAAATTTTTCATAGGTGCACGTCCTTTCTATAGTAGGTCATTTCTGATAAATTCAATGAGTTACCTAAATTCCACGTCAATTTTCAAAATGCATTTAAATTAGCTATTCTCGTCCGAGCTTTTTAGGATTGTATCCTTTGGTTGCTCCTTCTTGATGACCTTCTACGTTGATGACGCTGCTATCAATATCAATCGTGATTGATGTCAATTTGCTTTTAGAAAGCAGTTTTTTAAATACTTTGAAGTTAATCTCTCTAAACATTTGGGTTGTCTTGAAGGTGAAGTTTCCCGGAAATCGAGATACTGTTTCCGGTTCTTTCACCGAAATATCGAATTCCTTAACCTATGTATCGTTTTGAAGCATCTTAAGACGCTCCAACTTGTCTATTCCAATAAAGTTACCGCAGAGCATCGTTTTTATATGATTCATCTTGATTTTATTTGTCGAGTCATTATCGAATACAAGGTCATTTTCTATAATATCAAAAATCCCATTACTTTTTGCATTCTCAAGCAATAAAAAAAGACCTGCATTTGATGTTAAATTCTTAGCATTAAAATCAATTTTGTTAATCATGACTGAGACCCATTTTCACTGCATTCTTTGCTATTATTATATCACCTCCGGAGTGTCAAAAGCAGCCAAATCAAAATGTTATTTATTATCAACTTTGAAGGCTGGTGAATGTCTATTGATTGGAGAGGCGGTCGTGTTGCCATCACTTGTAACAATAGATGAATGTGATTTGAAACAATCTTCGAACGATATTCCATATTTTCAACTCTGGAAAGAAGAATGGAAGGAATTAGACATTTCTGCGATAAAAGAGGAGTGGTATAAATAATTAGTCATGCAAACAAAAATTCATTTTTGTTTTTTTTTTGTTAGATTCTTAACTGTTTTTACTTCGTTTCGTATCTCATCAGCTGTTCCGGGCACCAAAATGGCACCAAATCACGAAAATCACTACTTCATGCCCTCAAATCGCCTGCAGTCCCACAAAAAATCTAATGTGTACCCTAGCCGTTCTGACAAAAGAGACCTCAAAAACACATTTTCTGCAGAAGTGTTAGAAAAGTGTTAGAAAAACACGTCTTGCCCCTCTCTTGGTGCCTGCCGGATTCCCGACAGGTGCAAAGAGAGGCGGCTTTCTTAGGTGAGGGGGTAGGGGGCGTGGTTTCCTTCCCCAGACCCCATCCTTTCCTTCCAGCTGGCAAAGGGAATACCGGCTGAAAAACAATATGTGACTTAAGATCGTCACCGAACATAAAAGTGTCATATTCCTTCTTCTCAGCCGGCAGCAAAATTGGAACGATAATAATCAGGTTTCTGCTAAACCTAACAGACTATCTCGGACAATGAACTGACCGAGGAGACAGTTATCCGGAATTTCCGGATAACTGCGACTGACGGAAAGACCTAAAACACCAACCACTTTATCCAGCAAGTACTTATCAACGTGGGATTCAAGGTTAATAATGAGCGGGCGGTTTTTTTAGAAAAGGTGCGAGCCAAATTGTGACAGATTACTTTGTTAATGAGATAGTAAAAAACTTCGTTCATCGAAGCTGCCATGTTATAATAACTATACTCCAGCGTCTGAAAGAACGGCACTTGTCTTGCCGAAAAGGAATTTCTGAATGGATTATTTAGCCTTAGCTCAAATGAAAGACCAACTGAGAAAGAACTGGAAGAGATTGCCGGAGATAGCTTTACAGAGCTTTTTGGACAGCTTCGATATTGAATATGCACACAACTCAACAGCGATTGAAGGCAACACTCTAACCTTGATTGAAACAAAAACAGTGCTTGAAGATAAGCTCTCAATCGGCGGTAAGAACCTTCGTGAAATCTACGAGGTAACCAATCACAACAAGGCTTTTTCCTATGTGAAAGCATGTGTTGCGAAACAAGAATCTCTGTCAGAAAGTATTTCGAAAAATATTCATGAGAAACTGATGGAAAATATCCTTGTTGGTGGTATGTATCGGAATTGTGAAATTCGGATCACCGGAGCCGGCCATAAGGCACCGGCCGGCAATGAAATGTACTCACAGATCAAGGCATTTTATTCGAGCCTGCCCAATCATCCTGAACTGAATTCCATCGAGCTTGCTGCGTATACACATGCAGAATTTGTTCGAATCCATCCGTTCGAAGACGGAAACGGCAGAACAGCACGCTTAATCATGAACTATCAACTAATGATAAGTGGGTTTCTTCCCGTATCCATACGAAAAGAAGACCGATTGCAGTATTTTGAAACTCTTGAGCAATATGCTTCCGAGAGCAATCTTCAGCCTTTTTCAGATCTGATTGCAGCTTTGGAAGAAAAACAGATCCGTGAATACATGTCTCTACTTCCCAAAGAAAGAGAAGGGGACGAAAGATAAAAACGTACAACACTGTTTTTGAATGGAACAGTATATTAAGGAGCTTGGGCTATGAGCGAAATTCAATCATACAGTGAAGACACATTTGAGAATATCAAGCATCTGACTGATGAAGGCGTTGAATTCTGGTATGCAAGAGAATTGCAAACAGCACTTGAATATACACAGTGGCGAAATTTTGAGAGTGTAATCGAGAAGGCCAAAACTGCCTGTAAGATAAGCAAGAATGTAACGGATGACCATTTTGCTAACGTCAGCAAATTGGTCGGGATAGGTTCGAGTGCGCAAAGAGACATTGATGATATTATGCTCTCCCGTTATGCATGCTACTTAATTGTTCAGAACGGAGATTCGAGAAAAGAAGTCATTGCTCTCGGGCAGACATACTTTGCAGTTAAGACACGTCAGCAGGAACTGGTTGAGGATTATGCTATCTTCCAGAATAAGGGGTATCAAGGCTTGTACGGAGGTCTTGGTACGAAAGAAATTCATGCTCGGAAAGGCTTGAAAAAGAGTCAAAAAATTCTTGATCATATGGGGAGTACGGAACTTGCGGCTAATCTTTTCCGCGCCACACAGACCGACGAAAATTTGCGCAGAGAAAACGTCAGAGGCAAAGAAAAGGCCAATCAGACGCATTATGAATTTGGAAAAAAAGTTCGTAAAACAATCCAAGAGTTGGGCGGTACTATGCCGGAAGACTTACCGATACCTAATAAGAGTGTCAAACAAATTGCAAAGTTAAGTGAGAAGAAGGAACTGCAGGGGGATCAGGAATAAAACAATTTATTTAAACAGCAGATAGTTACTACTTCTCAGCCGGCTGAAAACCAAGATGAATGTCCCGAATTCTGTATAACTTTCGGGACTAATTCTGCAAATTTTTTTGCAGGTAAAAAACTCTGTTATTCCTTTCCCAGAAAGTTAACGTTTGAAATCAAAATATATGGTAGTGTTGTAATTTGCCATACTTTTACATTGCAATTTCGTCAGAAAAATCATATGATATTTCTGACGAGGTGATGATATGGCTAGAGAGGAATATCTGCGGGAAATTGAGAAGAGAATAACTGATTCGGAGAAGGGATCGATTTTTATCACTTCCGATTTTTTTGATTTGGCGAATACGGATGCTGTGAACAAAGCCCTTTCACGTTTAGCAGAAGGAGGAGTTATTCGCAGGATTATGCGGGGAATATATGAACTTCCGGATTACAGCGAATTCCTGCAGGAATATATATCGCCATCTCCTGACAAGATTGCTAAGGCGCTTGCCCGAAATTTTGGCTGGACAATCACTCCCTGCGGAGATACGGCACTAAATATATTAGGCGTATCAACACAGGTACCAAGCGTATGGTCCTATGTAAGCAATGGGGATTACAGAACATATAGATATGATCGGGTCACGCTTTTGTTCAAGCATACGGCTAACAAGGAAATATCTACTGTATCATACAAAACAGCCCTTGTTATTCAGGCGCTGAAAGCTTTAGGGCATGTCAGAATGGAAACAAAGATATTTAAAAAAATCTCCTCAGTGTTAAGCAAGTCTGAAAAGCAAAAAATGCTTGCTGAAGCAAAACATACTACGGCATGGATATACGAAGCAATTAAACATATCTGTATTGAGGATTTTCGATGAGAAACATTGTAAAGTTATCGGAAAAGGATAGAGAAGCGCTTTTTGAAAACACAGCGAACCAAATGGGTTTGACTGAAGCGATTATTGAAAAAGATTTTTGGGTTTGCTGGACTCTTGATTATCTTTTTCATGATTGTCGATGGAAAGATAAGTTAGCGTTTAAGGGCGGAACAAGCCTTTCAAAGTCCTTTGGACTAATCAGGAGATTCTCTGAGGATATCGATTTAATCCTCGACTGGCGAGTGCTTGGGTATTCTATAAATGAGCCGTGGCAATCTCGCTCAAATACAAAACAGGATATATTTAATAAGGAAGCAAATGAACGTGCCGAGCTGTTTTTAAAGAATGAATTTCTTCCGGAAATATCAAGAGATTTGTCAACAAAGCTGAATGTGTCGACTTCCTGCTATATTGACTCAAATGATCCTCAAACAATAAAATTTGTATATCCTCATAAATATCCAGACGATTCTATTCTTCAGGAAATTCGCCTTGAAATAGGTTCACTTGCTGCGTGGACACCTGCGGCTGCAAGGGATATTCGGCCATATTCATCAGAACAATATCCAAAACTATTTGTACAGCCATCGACAAACATCCTTACGGTTCTTCCAGAAAGAACATTTTGGGAAAAAGTAACGATTCTGCATCGTGAGGCAAACCGACCCAAAAGTAAAGCCTTCCCACTAAGGTACTCGCGTCATTACTATGATCTGGCGTGTCTGGCGAATTCGGCAGTAAAAGAACAGGCGATTCGAGATCACGAACTGCTTAGCAGGGTGGTAACTTTTAAAGAGAAGTTCTATCGATGTCCATGGGCACTTTATGAAAATGCAAAAATCGGAACACTGAAGTTAATGCCCCCGGAATACAACCTGACCGATCTTGAGTCTGACTTTCAGCATATGCAAAATATGATTTTCGGTGAGCATATGTCATTCGATGAACTTCTGAATGCAATTCAGCGTCTGGAACGTGAGCTTAACGATCCTACACTAATTTGATATTTTTCAATTTGGAAAATGAAGTAGAGTAAATATTAATATAAGGCATCGGTCACGCCATGGATGAATAGAGAGGAGCACCTCATGATTTATTTCACCGCTGACCAGCATTTCGGTCATGCAAACATCATTAAGCTGTGCAGCCGGCCTTTTTCCGATGTTCAGGAAATGGATGAAGTACTCATCGACAACTGGAATCGACGCGTAACAAACGGGGATACGATATACATTATCGGCGATCTATTTTTCAGGAACACGGTTCCGACCGAGGAGTACCTGATGCGACTGAAAGGTAAAAAGCATCTCATTCTTGGGAATCATGACAATACCTGGATCCGCAAAGTCGATATAGCAAAGTACTTTCTTTCCGTCGATACACTGACGGAAATCGGCGATGGACAACGAAAACTCATACTGTGTCATTATCCGATGATGAGCTGGAATGCAATGAGTCGGGGCAGC
>Ga0209100_1000533_pt1 | contig 32137 bp, 30 predicted proteins | sample lystaG_FD_185480 | JGI IMG/M metagenome (GOLD analysis project Ga0209100, IMG submission 185480) | Glacier valley bacterial and archeal communities from Borup Fiord, Nunavut, Canada, to study Microbial Dark Matter (Phase II) -... | ecosystem: Environmental > Aquatic > Freshwater > Ice > Glacier ... | reverse complement strand
TTTAATATTCTGTACATACCATGCTGGCTTGAATAAGTTTCGGATATTTGAACGGCGTAACAGGCTGTCAGAACGGGATTCAGCTATCCGGTCAACACCAAGTCCAATCCCTACTGATAATACCCAGCGTAACCGGTTGAGTCTACTTATTATTACTGAATAGTTAATCAGGTCGTGCTTTAACTTGTATAATTTTGAGTAAAGTGTTTCGCCGGTATAAAAATGATTGTGAAGATTTAATAGTTTTTCATTCATCTTTAACCATGCAATATGCTTTTGTCTGTAAGGACTATTTCGTGATATACGCTTGAACGAAAACCGTTTTGAAAAACAATAGGTGTCGTAAACATCACGTAATGATTCAATTCCCAATGCATGTCCGTGATTGGTCAGCTGACTATGTATAAAATTCAGAATCAATTTATGATCATCTGCGAGAACGTAACACCCCGGATAACCGGCAACCGCTTTCTTATCCTGCAGAACAAGATCCGCTCCAAAATGTAGTGAATATTTTTCTATAACCGGCGACCAGTGAATTTCAATATCTGCTGCCACATCTTCTTTCCATAACCGGGGATAATGGTGGTGTCGCTTATGTACGGAATTCACAGCCTCCGGAAAACAGATAACATACCCCTCGTTTTTAAATAGTCCGGCTGCTGTCAGGTATTCTTTCTCCGGCACCAGAAAATCGATATCCCCGATGATCCGTTCGCCAACATCGCTGTAGATTCCATCGATCAGGTTACCGGTTCCTTTCAGGTAGATGGGGGAGATACCCGCTGCGTTTAAAGTGGCATTAATCTGCTTTACCTGCAAAAGAATCTGCTCGTTGCGCGTGCGGTTCAGCTTGTAAATCTCTTCGAGGTGTTGTGTCAATACATCGGGCACGTACGAGAGCAGGTCGTGCTTCAGGAACTTCAGGTAGATGACCGGAAGAACCAGGTGGTTGCTGCAGGTCCAGATAAATTGGTTCCAGTCGTAATTTTCATCTGTAAACTGCACAATGATCTCGTCGCGGAACGATGGGTGTTCGTCGAGGGAGAGGCATTGGCCGATGAAGTACAGGGTACGGATTGACACGGATTTGGAAAAGGATTACACGGATTGGAACGAAACGAAGTTCGATGGAATCAATTACACGAAAGGAAAAGTTTCACTGAGTTACACGGTGTCATACTCTGTGTAGCTATTTTTAAAGTCAGCTGTGTTACACAGATGGAAAAAATGAAAAAATGCTGTATTATTTGTTCTTGTCAAAGAAATCATCAACTGAAAGTCCCGCCTGTCGAACAATTGATCGGAAAGTACCAATTGGAATTTCTTTTCTTGGTGCAGGTACAATTACAGTAAATCCTTCTTTATGATATTTTTGATGGCTGCCCCGTTGCGAAACGAACTTGAACCCATATTTTAAAAGGGTCCTAATAATTTGATCTGAGGATGGAAGTTTAGACATGAATCCTGGTTTCACCTATCAAGGTTTCCTGAATTGGGGTGATTTTGAATAAAGCATCTTTATCTTCAAAATACAGCAATAATGCTTCGTTTAAATTGTCAATTGCCTCCTGTACAGTACTTCCGAAACTTGATACATCAACATTCAAGCATTGCGAAACATAGAATTTGTCTTCTTTTAGGACAATATATTTTAGTGTTTTTGTCATGGGGCGTTTTTTGAATGTACAACTCAAAATTACAATTTTTATAATTTACCTGAAACAAATGTAATAAACTTCTTAATAAATCACATCAATCAGGTTACCGGTTCCTTTCAGGTAGATGGGGGAGATACCCGCCGCGTTTAAGGTGGCATTGATCTGCTTTACCTGCAAAAGGATCTGTTCGTTGCGTGTACGGTTCAGCGTGTAGATCTCTTCGAGGTGCTGCGCAAGAACATCGGGCACGTAAGAGAGCAGGTCGTGCTTCAGGAACTTCAGGTAGATGACCGGAAGAACCAGGTGGTTTGAGCAGGTCCAGATAAAGCTGTTCCAATCGTAACCGGGGTCCGAAAACTGCACAATGATTGTCTCACGAAACGTTGGGTGTTCGTCGAGGGAGAGGCATTGGCCGATGAAGTACAGGGTACGGATTGACACGGATTTGGAAAAGGATTACACGGATTGGAACGGATTGGAACGGATTAAAACGAAACAATCTCTTGCAAGCTTGAAAGTGAAGTCTATAACCAGTATTGAACCAGGTTTAGGAATTGGGACAAATCAACGCAGGTTTAGGTTTACGAAATAAATTGTGAAGAAATGAAATCAATTATAGTTGACAATTTTAACTAATCCATTTATGCAACTTCATAAACGATTCCATTAGGCTGAACCATTTGAGATGAGGCATTTAAAACCTCGATACCTACAATGCTTCCTTCAATGTCATAATCGAGAATGATTCCAGGTTTATCTTCATTGCTCTCTTCAATTTTTTTTTCTGAGAAACGAATATACACAATGTCAAGCTCTTTATCGTAACGGATAACCATATTTATCGATTTTTGATGTTTTATAAGCTGTAATTATCAATGGTGGCTTTTTAGCTGTATTGACAAATACACGGTAAAGATAACGTTTTTCAGTTTCATCAATTAACCTGGTAAATATTGTTGTTGATGAATCTTGTTTTAATACCTTATCTGGATGTTGAATTACTGACAAAATAATCTCCTGCGAAATATTTCTGGCTTCCATTTGTCTTAATGCATGGTTGGAGAATTCAATTGTCATCAGTTCCATCTATTTGCTGTAAAATTACCGTTTTTTATTTGCAATTTGAACAATATATCAACGGGTTTTGCCTGTCCTTGTTTCCCACTTTAACCTTTAACCTTTATCCTTTAACCTTTGTTCTTATCCACCTGAACTTATGCGGCAGCAGGAAGTAGAGGGGGGTGACGATGATAAAGAAGAGGAAGAAGTGAATGGAGTTGAAGAGCATAAAGCACGGATGACACGGATTTAGACGAATTGCACGGATTAAGACAGATTACACGGATTTTTTTGGGTCCCCGAATTACACGAATTAGCACGAAAGGAAAAAGTTACACTGAATTTCACGGCGTAATTATTTAAAGGTTTGCAGAATCACACGGTTGAAAAGTTGCTCTGAGAAACACTGTGGACCTAATTTTTGTCAAAGAAATCATCAACTGAAAGTCCCGCCTGTCGGACATATGATCTTTTTAAATCCGTCTTCATCTGCGTTGGAACATCCGCGTTATCAGCGTTCCATTCAATTTGTCATCCATTTACAGCTTCGCCCGTTCACTCCCAATTTTTGACCGGTTGCGTCTAATTAATGGTGAGATTGTAAACTTTTTTTTAAAGTTGTGCAAAAGTAAGTAAAAGGAATTTACGAGAGGTACGAATTACACGAATTAAAGCGAAACAAAGTTCAGCGAAGCTAATTGCACGAATTTATGCGAAAGGATCCGTCAGCTGACGGACAGCGAAGCTAATAACATGAAGAACAAGTTGCACTGTGTTACATTGTGTCAAACACAGAGTCACACTGTGTAATTATTTAAAGGTTCACAACGCTAACCTGTTATCATTTTTTTATAGATCTCCAGCTGTTGAATGTACCAATTTTTGCTTCCCATTTTCCGAACCAGTATTTGCCGGGCCTCCTGGTAATGAAAGAACTCTTTCCACTTGATCGGGATTACAATAAAGATAAACACGGGTTAAATGCAAATTACACGAATTAAAACGAATTTATTCGAATTGGCGCGAAACGAAGTTCGGCGAAGTCAATTTAACTACACTGATTTTCGATTTACAGATTTGGGATTTAATCTATTTGGTTTGTTAGTCTGCTTAATATTGTTTCGCAAAAATTCATAAAATCTTCTATTTCAGAAACCGTTGGCTTGCCATGAGGGAGAAGGCCTAAGTCGCCCGGATAACGGGCATCAATGTAAACTTCATTGATTATTCCAAGCAACACTAAATCAGATTCTGAAAGCTGAATATTTGCATTTAAATATAGTCTTATAAGGTCATGCGATTTAATGGCTGGTTTATCCATTTCTTCAATCATGGCTTTGAAGCATTTTTCTAAACACTGTTGGCAATGGAAAGCTGCTAAATTTGTAATTCTGGCATCATATCCCAGAATTTTGGCTGCAAGAAGATCATCCTCTGCAGCAGTTATCCAATCTTTAGTTGTTTGCTTCATAGATAACAGTGCCAGAGCTGATTATTTCTTTTTTAAATCCGCTGTTTAATAGGATGAACTGTTCGTACATTGGTTTTGTATGAACGATCAGGTCAATATCAGCATATCTTCTTAAAGTATTAAGTGCATTGGCAATTTTAAGCTTGATTTCCATCTTTTGAGCAAATGATCCAGGTATAAAATTGTCGTTTGTAACTACAAGCAGATCAATGTCGCTATCTTCCGTTTGAGTTCCTTTCGCGTATGAACCAAATAAAACAATCTTGCTCACATTTAAATGTTGCAATGATTGGGTTACCTGACTGATTATTTCCTTTTTGTTCATAGTGCTAAAGTAATAAAAAAAGAATGATAAACTAAAAATGAAAAGATAAAAGTACTCAACTACCCCGTGATCATTTTTTTATAGATCTCCAGCTGTTGAATATACCATGATTTACTTCCCATTTTTCGATTCATTACGAATTACACGAATTTAGACGGATTACACGGATTTATACGGATTGGAAAAACGAATTTCACGAATAAAAGAATCGAAGGGTCGTAAGTGTGCATCGATAATAAATTTAAATTGAAGTGCGAGGTATCCGGTTATGGGTACTGGTAAGTAAAACGAATATTCACGAATTAAATACGAATTAAAACGAATTTATGCGAAACGATCCGTCAGCTGACGGACAGCGAAGCTAATTATCAGACACCAACTATTTGAAGTATTGAATGATTTTCAGGCAGTTAAAAGCCATTTCCAAACAGGTATTACTTTTATTCCATCATTGGTTGGAATAAAGGATTCTTCGCTGTTGTAGTTGATTACCAATCCTTCCTTTAAGTCATAGGTAAGCATGGCTTCCTGCAATCCCTGGTATTCCCGTTCGTGATTATTTATATTGACCTGGTATGCTACCTGTATTACTTCAGCAACTTTCAGGCCTTCCTTAATTACAAAATCACACTCCTTTTTGCCTGAATGATAATACACTTCTTTTCCGCGCCGGAGCAATTCCAGGTAAACAATATTTTCCAGTATACGTCCCTTGTTTGCTGAAAAGTTAAAACCTAACCGGTGGGCAAATGCAGGATCAATCGTGTAAACCTTTTTTGGATTCATAATTTGTTTCTTTACCGAATAATCGAATTTCTTCAGGTAAAAAAAGAGGTATGACTGTTCGTAATAAAACAGATAATCTTTAATTGAACTTAGGCTTTTTACGCCCGATATTTCCTGCAAGGTTGAATATGAAAACAGTTTCCCAATATTTGATGCAAAGTATAAGCCTATTTGTTTGATTTCGTTTACCTGGGATAATCTGTACCGGGAAATTATGTCGCGGTATAAAATATCCTGAAAATAGGCATTTATCAGTTCGGTATCGTTTTCTTTTACAACAAGCGGAAATCCCCCTGTTTCAAAATAGTTATTAAAATCTTTAAGAAGCAGTGCTTTAGATTTTGAATTTAACTTGTTTAGGTTGTAATTATTCCCGATGAACCGCAGATATTCGGAAAATGAAAAGGGGTAAAGTTCAATTAATTTATTGCGGCCGGTAAGGCTTGTCGAGATTTCGGAACTGAGTAACTTTGCATTCGAACCTGTAACAAAAACCTTTCGTCCCTGCTCATACATCCGGTTAACAAATTTCTCCCAGTTGGCAATATTCTGGATTTCATCAAGAAACAACACCGGTTCTTTCCCATAAACCTCCAAATGAAGGTTGTAAATATTGTCAAGTATTGAAATATCTGCTGTTAAATACATCTTTCTGATCAAACATTATTTCTTTTAGCCTTTCTTTGATCATTAGGATCGAATGATAATATTTTGTTGACAACGAACAAATATAGGAATAATTATTCGTTTCTAAAGAACAATGTGCTGTTTATTTTAAAATTCGAAACGAAGTTCAGCGAAGCTAATTGCACTTATTTAAAACAATTTTCACCAAACAAAGTTCAGCTTAGCTAATTACACGAAAGGAAAAGTTTTGGGTCCACTAATTACACCAATTAAAACGAAGGAAAAAAGTTACACTGAGTTATACAGTGTAAAACACAGTGTTACACTGTGTAATTATTTTAAGGTTCACAACGTTAACCTGTTATCATTTTCTTATAGATCTCCAGCTGTTGAATATACCATGTTTTGCTTCCCATATTCCGAACCAGTTTTTGCCGGGCCTCCTCGTAATGAAAGAACTCTTTCCACTTCATCGGGATTACAATCAGGATAAACACGGAGATCGTCCAGGGTATACGGTTCAGCGTACTGAACAGCGGCGAACTCAGGTTCAGATCGTGCTTTCGGCAAAATATTTTGGAAGACAGGGTCTGCTTTATAGATATTGGTAATCCCAGCAATTTGTTTGTGATATCGCAATAAGCCATGGCTGTGGATAAAATTGAGGGTCACTTTATGATTGTCAGAAAGGACATAACATCCCGGAAAATCGGTGACTGCTTTTTTAGATTGCTGAACAATTTCAGAACTAAAGTGTGCCGCATATTTTTGAGTTACAGGCACCCTGTGGATTTCGAGATCGGCTGCCACATCTTCTTTCCATAACCGGGGGTAGTGCTTCATCTGGTCATAGGGCAAATAGGCCGGGAAACAGATTTGATACCCTTCGCTTTTAAAACATTCGGCAGTAGTCAGAAAATCACTTTCGGGAACCAGAAAGTCAATATCACCGATAATTCGTTCGCCTATATCGTTATAGATCCCATCGATCAGGTTACCGGTTCCCTTCATATAGATGGGGGAGATGCAATGTGGCATTTATCTCCTTTACCTGCAAAAGGATCTGTTCGTTGCGGGTACGGTTCAGCGTGTAGATCTCTTCGAGGTGTTGTGCCAATACATCGGGCACGTAAGAGAGCAGGTCGTGCTTCAGGAACTTCAGGTAGAGTACCGGAAGAACCAGGTGGTTGCTGCAGGTCCAGATAAATTGGTTCCAGTCGTAGTCAGGCTCACTAAACTGCGCAATGATTGTCTCACGGAACTTTGGGCGTTCGTCGAGGGAGAGGCATTGGCCGATAAAGTATAAAGTAGCGAGAGAAGACAAAAGACAAAAGTATAAAGACAAAAGGGTTAAAAAGGAAGATAAAAGGACAAAGACAAAAGTTTTAAAGGGAAGATAAAAGACAAAAGGTCAAAGATAAAACGGGAAAGAAAAAGATAAAAGACAAAAGGTCAAAGATAAAAGGTTTAAAGGGAAGATAAAAGATAAAAGGTTTAAAGGGAAGATAAAAGACAAAAGGTCAAAGATAAAAGGGGAAAGTTAAGACAAAGGACAAAGACAAAAGTTGGGAGTATGATCTTACTTTTATCTTTTATCTTTTATCTTTTTACTTTTATCTTTTTACTTTTATCTTTTGTCTTTAATCCACATCTTTTTACTTTTATCTTTTGTCTTTAATCCACATTTTTTTACTTTTATTTTTTGTCCTTGTCTCTGGTTTTTTGGACGATAGAACCTAATATGCTTTTTAGCTCTAATGATTCTTGAAGAAGTGCTGATAATTCTGCATCTTCCTTTTCAATAAGTTCTTTGATTACTCTTAACCAGTAATTTGATTCACGCATTTCGCGTAAAGAAATTCTAGTTTTATCGTTGAAATCTGCTTTGGAAGAACCAGCTTGCGCTTCCTCATAATTTGCACCACTTGATGTTGCACTTTTTGTTAATTGATATCTCAATACCTTAAATTCTTCTACATAAGGCAATTTTCTCAAATACTTAATTGTTCTGATCGCAAATGTAAATAATCTTTTTTCTAAATCATTCATTGTTTAAATCTTTGAAATTAAACATTAAAGCTATTTTTTATTTTTGTCTTTTTCCTTTTGTCTTTTTCCTTTTATCTTTTATCTTTTTCGGCTTACAACTCAATACCCAAATTTACCTTCGATAATGCCGGTAACAGAAAGATCTTCATCGAGATCGGGCCAATGCAGTCCACTGCCCCCGCAAATGATTTCAATATTTTTCCTTTGCTGGTCAGTTGCATTTTTTAGCTTCGAATTGACTTCAACAGGAAATCGTATCTCTTTTTGATCGGACATAAGCAAGCAGATCATTCCATTTTCGTATGATGCTTCCCTTACAGTAAACAATAATTCAGCGACCATGTACTTCATACCATTTTGCTTTTATCAATTCTAAATGATCAGTAATAAGTTGTTCTGCAATTTTTAGATCGTTCACTTTCATTCCTTGCGAAAACTCGAGTTCAATAGGTTCTATCCAATATTTTGCAAACCCACCTGCCTTTCTTGTATGTACATGCATTGGTTCATTACCTTCATTTGCATAGAAGAAGAAGACAAATCCAAATTCTCGGAAAACTTCAGGCATATTATTCAATTTTGATCTCAAATATACGTATATAATTGTGAATTTAAGACTCCAAAAGAACGAAATCAATATCACCGCTGATCCGTTCGCCAACATCGCCGTAGATTCCATCGATCAGGTTACCGGTTCCTTTTAGATAGATGGGGGAGATGCCGGCTGCGTTTAAAGTGGCATTTATTTCCTTTACCTGCAAAAGGATCTGTTCGTTGCGTGTTCGGTTCAGTGTGTAGATCTCTTCGAGGTGTTGTGCGAGAACATCGGGCACGTAAGAGAGCAGGTCGTACTTCAGGAACTTCAGGTAGAGTACCGGAAGAACCAGGTGGTTGCTGCAGGTCCAGATAAATTGGTTCCAGTCGTAATCGGGATCCGAAAACTGCACAATGATCTCGTCGCGGAACGTTGGGTGTTCGTCGAGGGAGAGGCATTGGCCGATAAAGTATATAGGAAGGATTGACACGGATTAAAACGAATTATACGGATTAAAACGGATTGACACTGATTTAAACGGATTACACGAAAGAAAAGGTTACACACTGTGTTGCACAGAGGAATCACAACTCGTCCCGATTTCTCGGGAGAGTTACATGGTGTCAAACACATCTTGTCCCAGACTGTCCCGATTTTTCGGGAATCCTTCGGGAGAGTAACTCAGTGTAATTATTTTTAGGGTTTAACAGGATTACATTGTGGAATTAGAGTATTCCGTGTGACCGAAGGATATTCGCTAAATCAGGATGGCTTTGTGCATACTCACGAAGAACCCGGATAAGATTGGTGCTTTTTGCTTCTGCTTCAAGCGATTTGTCGAGCGCGGGTTGCAATGCTGTGCGTCGATCCCATATTGTATAACCTAATGTAAATAGTATTAAAGCAACAATAACACCTTGAAGCCAAAATAGGTAATCAATCCGTGCATTCACAGTTTCGAACTTAACATCCATCTTTGTTTCAAGTGCATCCATTTTTGATTCTGTTCGAATTGTACGATCACGATCTTCGAGTGTATAGGGCACAGTTAGCTGTTCCTTAGCCTTTAAAGAAAGGGTTGAAGTTAAAAGTAAAATCAACATGAAAGAAACGAATGGCTTCATAACAATCTATTTTTGAATCAAAGATATAAAATTATTAACACATTATCCATTTTCAAATTGCAGGATTAAAAATTGAATTCGATTCCGAGGTATCCGCCGGTACGGCTTTCGAAGCGGTCGCCATAGTCACCTGCCAAACCTGCTTTTACGATAAATGGTAGTTTTGCACCGTTGTAACTCCCTTCGGCGAGAAAAGAGAATTCATTTAGTGGAATAGTATATGGATTAAAGTGTGTCCCAAAATTGCGAGACCAGGTGGTTAACGATTTCCAGAAAAAACCATTGCCCAACGTGCCGCTAACTCTCAGGTGATGCATCCACATCTTTGTGCTCCTGAAACCTTTCGATATACCATCGGGGCCAATTGTTGGGACGAAAAGTGGCGATCCCATCATGCGCTGATAATGGACATAGCCAGATGGGTAAGTATCCTGATTGAAATAGTTGTCTCCTCCACATCCGGTCTTCCTGTTCGGATCTTGTGGCGTTGGTGCAGGAACCATATAGACCAATCCGCTCTGATTACGCGTGTTCATATATTCATAAACTACGTCGGTAATAAATGAATTTTTGTTGCTTTTTGCCAGGTGAATGCCCCATAAACCATCTCGCAGGTTATCGAGCTCCATACCTGAGCGGTCTTCATACGGGTGGTTAAAATAAAAGGTGGTGCTTATGTTGGTCCAATCTTTCTTTATTTCCATATTGTAACTTCCAAGCTGGTTGCCTGAACTGTTATCCTGGTCATTTTGTGAGGCACCGGTACCACCTGCAAACCCGGTTACATACCGCAAATACTGGCTCCATTCGGGAAGTTGTCCGTAATTGGGAGAATAACCGTCCCAGAAAACATAGTGCTCAAGGCCGAGGGAGAGAGAGAGGGAGGGAGAGAGCGCCGCACGAAGATGGAGGTTTTTGTGGTGCAAATGGGCATCGGTAATGTATTGTTTGTCTTTAAGGATTCCCTCTTCGTACAGAAACCGCCAGGAGAACCACTTTTTCGCAAACAGAAACGGGATGTAGCCGTTTGTGGAGAGCGAGAGACCGGGAACAGGCCGTGCATTGCGTGCGCGGTACATATTGCCGTTGGTGGAGGAGAGACCACCGTAAATTACCGGATCGCTCTGTGCACCGGCTTTCAGAATCAGCTGGTTGAACCGGGATGCTAATTGCACGGATTAAAAAAAGATTTCACGAATTATTTCTGTTTAAACCGGCCTGGAACAGCATATAACTGGAGTTATGCAACGTATAGATGCCATTCTGGTTCGAGGTCATCCAGAAAGGGAGGTCTTCGCCAGAACTTACATTGGTTTGGCTTAGGTGGAAGTCGGGGGTAAAACCATCTTTCTGTTGCGCCATCAATGGGATGCAAAGGATGGTAAGGATAAATAATAATAATTTCACGGATTGTAACGGATTTAGCTTCGCTGATCTACAATTCACGGATTAATGCGAAACGAAGTTCAGCGAAGCTAATTACACGAAGGAAAAAGTTGCACAGTGTTACACGGTGTTAAACACAGTGTAACACTGTGTAATTATTAAAAGGTTTGCAGAATCACACGGTGGAAATGTTACGCTGTGTCAAACGGTGGAAAAGTTACGAGGATTAACACTGTGTCATACACTGAGTAACATTGTGTAATTGTTTTTTTAAGATTCACTGTGTAAACACCTACTGCATCAGGAAAGCAAATGATCAATTAAAGAGCCAAGCGCTTGATTGAATATTCATTTAATCTCAACCAAATAGCTGACAATTTAATGACTTCTTCCGGCAGAAGGTTTAATTCTTCTATTTGAATTTCTTTGTAAAAAGGATACTCATGAGAGACCGTATTGCGTGTTTGACGCAGAATTATCCAGTCTTTTGCATTATCAAGAAGGTCCAACTTCTCCATTTTATTGAGGATATCGATAAATGGGAGACCTGAAATGTCCTCTTCGAGCGCCTCGAGCAGCTGTTTAAATAAACGGGAACCCATGCTATCCTGAAGTTTCGAAAAACGATAAATTAATTGATCAAACAAAGCAAGTTCGATTGGGGATAGCTGGCTTAAGTTGATTTCTGTCAACGGCCAATACTGTTCAATACTTTGAAATGCAAATGTCATCCGCTGATGATGTAAATCGCAAATGGCCAAGGTTTCTGTAAGTTTGTCCCTTAATTCTTCGGTCAGCATAGCTGTATTCCTGTTAGATTTATTGTTTTAAAGAACACTGAATTTTTCTTAACCGGATTATCCAACACAACATCGATTTTTTGATCACCAATTTGGAGTATCAAATCTGTTATAAAATTGATTTTTGTACGCACATTCAAATGTTCTCCATTTGTATTTCGGATATACAAGTCGATATCACCGCCTCGAAGTTGATTCTGTGTTCTCGAGCCGTAAAGAAAAACCTGAACATCGGATCCAAAATGACGGTTGGCCAGGTTTGTAATGCTTTCTATTTCAAATTTACTAAGTCGCATGATCAAAGGTAATCATTTTTTATCATCTGATTTCCACCTGATTTTATACCACTGAACATTTTGGCAAAATGGGTATAATCCTATATTCTCAGTGTGTTGCAGTCGAGGCCTCTGTTTAACCCGGCCTGGAACAGCATATAACTGGAGTTGTGCAGTGTATAGATGCCATTCTGGTTCGAGGTCATCCAGAAAGGGAGCTCTTCGCCAGAACTTACAGCAGTGGTTTGGCTTAGGTGGAAGTCGGGTTCGAAACCAACTTTCTGTTGAGCCATCAATGGGATGGAAAGAATTGTAAAGATGATGAGGATGAGGAATTTCACGGATAAAATGCGAATTTAGACGAATTGAAGCTAATTACTCGAAAGAAAAAGTTGCACATCGTTCCAGGGTGTGATACAGTGAGAGGCTGTTTAAAAATTTCCCGTAGGGAAAATAGCCCGGTAGAAATGATGTTTAATTAAAATTGTATTGTCCCGTACTGGACAACAGATCTGCTTTTCTGCATTCATTCTACCGACCTTTTGTTCCTAACGGAACTGAAAAATAAGATTTAAACGTCTCAAGGTTACACAGAATAATTATTTTTTAGGTACGCAGCGTTACACAGAAGAAAAGTTACACTGTGTAACACAGAGGAATCAAAGAGTTCACGGTGTAATTATTTTTTTAGCAATTTCAGTAAATGATTAGTTTAGTTTTTTTATCATTTCAGTTGCATCGAGCTCGATTTTTGAGAAGGCAAACCATTTTTTGCCCAGATCTTTAAGTGAAGCACCAATATGATAGACTGTTGCATCGTCAATAATCAAAAAACGGTCATGCGATTTGGTGAACGTTTTTTTGGAACACTGATGACACAGATTTAACGGATAAGGCATTAAAATCTGCGTTAATCTGTTGCATCCGCGTCATCAGCGTTCCTACTTTCAATTTGACAATATCAGATACAAACCGGTATGCATCGAATATTTGACCATCGTAAAAAATACCTTCCTTAGGAGTTAAATTTATTTTTATAAGCAAGTCGAACTTTTGATCATGTTCCAACAATTTTGTTTCTATTCGATCAACACGCTTGTTGAGAACATAGCCTTTTAACAGAAAATCTTTCAAAACCTGATTTGCCCATATTCGAAACTACGTGCCTAGTAGTGACTTAACCAGATAACCAACTGATATTATGACATCGAGGTTGTAAACTGTGATCTTACGCTTCACCTCTCTCTTACCTTCAATTTGAACTGTCAAGTATTCCTTGACAGTTGAAGAGGAGGTTAATTCGCCTTCTTTAAAGTTGTAAGATTCACACCCCTATATTAGCCGCCCGGCTCGCAATCAGTCCGAATTTTCGTTTCTTCCGATCAATATTGTCATCTGTTTACAGCTTCGCCCGTTCACTCCCAATTGTAAACCGGATGGCAGCAATTCATAGAGAGTTGTAAACTTTTTTTTAAAGTTGGCCAAAAGTAAGTAAAAGGAATTTACGAATTATTACGAATAACACGAATTAAAGCGAATGGACACGAAACGGAGTTAAGCCAAGCTAATTAACACGGATTTAAAAAAGAAATTATCAAAAATCGGTTGATTCTAATTTTTTACCGTGATACTTTTCCAAACCTACTTTAAGATTCTGTACGTACCATCCGGGCGTAAATAGGTTTCGGATATTTGAACGGCGTAACAGGCTGTCGGAACGAGATTCAGCTATCCGGTCAACACCAAGTCCAATCGCAACTGATAAAACCCAGGGTAACCGGTTGAGTCTACTTATTATTACTGAATAGTTAATCAGGTCGTGCTTCAACCTGTACAACTGTGCGTAAAGTGTATTGCCGGCATGAAAAAAATTGGGAAGATTCAATAGTTTTTCATTCATCTTTAACCATGCAATATGCTTTTGTCTGTAAGGAACATTGCACGACATAAGCTTGAACGAAAACCGTTTTGAAAAGCAATACAAATCGTAAATGTCGAGTAATGAGACGGTCCCTAACCGGTGTCCGGCATTGCTTAACTGACTGTGGATAAAATTAAGGGTTACTTTGTCATTGTCCGAAAGGACATAGCATCCCGGAAAATCAGTGACTGTTTTTTTGATTGCTGAACAATGTCAGAACTAAAGTGAGCTGCATATTTTTGACTTACAGGTACCTTATGGATTTCGAGATCAGCTGCCACATCTTCTTTCCACAACCGGGGATAGTGTTTCATCTGGTCATAGGGCAAATAGGCAGGGAAACAGATTTGATACCCTTCGCTCTTAAAACATTATAGATTGTCAGTCAAATAATTCGGAATAGTAATCATGTACCTACTCAATGTCCTCAAAATTGAATTTTCGTAACGCTTCGCATTCTCGCTCCCACTCAAAGCAGATGAGAATAGATCTGAAACTACCAAAATGAAATCTTTGCAGGTTAGTCAGGTCTTAGAAGTTCTGATTCAGGCTGCAATATTAGCCATTTTTGAGGTTAGATTCCATACAAAGAAAAATCCTGTTGCAAAGCATAAGATTGCCTGGCAACAAGATTTTAATATAATTTTGATGATGCGACTATTTTAGCATCCGATAAGCGAAGTTACATGAGATGCTATTTTATGAGACAATGTCAGTCAGTTTTATCTTTAGAAATTAAAGACGTGCATGAACCAGTTCGCGTGATAAAATCCCTTTTACATCGTAAATAATAGCACCCCGGGTTTTAAATGCCTGAAGATCAATTTTCATAAACTCATCGTGCGCCACTGCCAGAATTACAGCGCCATATTTGACCGATTCGTTGAGCTGTTTGGTGATTGTAAGACCGTATTCATGCAACACCTCTTCGGGTGATGCCCAGGGATCATAAATATCGACATTCATTCCATAACTGATTAATTCGTGGTAAATGTCGGTTGCTTTTGTATTCCGGATATCGGGACAATTTTCCTTAAAGGTGATACCAAGCATCAGAACTTTTGAATTTTTAACCGGGATCTCGTTTTGTATCATTAATTTCACCACTTCGGACGCAACATATTTTCCCATGCTGTCGTTCATGCGCCTGCCGGCAAGGATAATTTCAGGATGATAACCCGCTTCCTGTGCCTTTTGAGCAAGATAATACGGGTCGACTCCAATACAATGTCCGCCGACTAATCCTGGCTTAAATGAGAGGAAATTCCATTTTGTAGATGCTGCCTCCAAAACGTCGTGGGTGTCAATCTTCATCGCATTGAAAATCTTGGCCAGCTCATTTACAAAAGCGATGTTAATATCGCGCTGACTGTTTTCAATTACTTTTGCTGCTTCCGCTACACGTATTGATGAGGCTTTGTGTGTTCCTGCCTGAATTACTGCACGGTAAGTTTTGTCGACAATCTCAGCAACTTCTGGTGTAGAACCAGAGGTAACTTTCCTGATCTTTTCGACTGTATGTTCTTTATCACCGGGATTGATCCTTTCGGGACTGTAACCAGCAAAGAAGTCAATATTGTATTTAAGACCCGAAATTTTTTCAATCACTGGGATGCAATCTTCTTCTGTAGCACCCGGATAGACCGTCGATTCATAAACGACGATATCACCTTTTGAGATCACACGACCAACCGATTCGGATGCTTTAACGAGTGGGGTTAGATCCGGACGGTTGTTTTTATCGACAGGTGTTGGAACTGTTACAACATAAAAATTACAGCCTTTAATATCCTCTGAATTGAAACTGCAAAAGAGACCATTCGTTGATGTGTGAACCGGATTTTCGGAAACCAATGCAGCTTTAAGAATTTGCTCCTCAACTTCAAGCGTACGATCGATGCCCTGATTGATCTCATTAACACGATGTTGATTGACATCGAATCCAACAACCGGGTATTTGGTAGCAAAAAGTCTGGCCAGGGGAAGGCCCACATATCCGAGGCCAATCACTGCAATACGAATAGATGACATAGTTCAGTATATAAATTAAATAATTACAAATAATACGTTGTGAGAATAAATAGGTTTCAAAAAAGGGTTTAGGCAGATGGAAAATCTTTTAATTGAAAATCCGGTTCTCTGAAGGATTGAAAATTATCCAATTTAAGCCAACTAACGCTTTTTTCTAAACTTACTTGAAGGTTTAAACCATAAGAACCGGCTGTTATTTCCCCGGATAAAATGAGCTTTTGATTGAACCTGTCCAAATCCGTAAGTCATACCAATATAAGGATACAAATATTTTTCTTTTACATTGTAGACTAAATCCTCATTTTTCGTCAGAACAACAATCCCTGGTTTCGATGTATGTACGCCATCGAGACGATCTGTTTCAGCTCTGTACCATGTTGCGCCGAGTTTTAACTTGATTTTTTCGTTGATTGTGTAAGATAAACCGCCGCCATAGGCAAGTGTATATTTGAAGCCACTTTTTTTACTGTAAGGAAAGAGTGCTGGTTTTAATTCTTTTAAAAATGACGATCCAATACCTGCTTTAACAAACAAATACCATTTTTCATTTGCGCTGTTGGGAGCAACAATTTTGTTTAAGTTTGGCACAAACATCAGCATGAATTGGTTGATTCCTGTTTTAAAAGGGGAGGGGAGTTTCTGCGCAGTTGCAGGGAGTGGAATACCATAACCGCTGTTTTCGTTCCATGACCCCGAAAGCTTTGTTGTCAGAAATTCGAACTCTGCACTGAATTTAGGGGAGAAGTTTTTAATAATGGACACAGTAATCGCTGCGTTATAATCAGCATTCCAGTAATTAAACTTCTTAAACGTAGCGTCAGAATTTGGATTAATTGAATTGCGAAATTGGGAAGCTCCCCCTGTAAAACCGAATTCCCAGGTATTGTTATCTCCCGATCCTGACCTGCGACTGTATTGGGCAACGGAGTTTTGGACTATAAAGAGCATGACAACAGCAATTAAAACAGCTGCTCTGAATAAAAATGGTTTTAAAGCCATCGTTTTTATGATTTTAAATTGGCTATGAGCTGGCTGTTTCATTTAATAAACGTTGTGTTGATGTTTGCGGAAACTACATTCTTCTGAATGTGACCTAATGTTGCTCCGTTTATCATACCGGTAAATATAGTTATTTGGAAATATTGACCACAAAAATAGAAAAAATGATCCTTTTCTCCACTAAATTGCATCAAAATCGTCCAGTAATTTTCATCAGAAACAAACCTGATTTTAATCGCGGTAAATCTAAGCTTTTTAATTGATAAAGAGGTTAAGCTTCGACCAATTTAATGCATACATAACCTGATTGAAAAAATGAAACTGTTTGATTGCGAAAAACCATGTTTGATCATCCAAAAGCCATGTTTGGTCGGTGATATGGTGTGTATGGATGATTTATTTCGGTTTTTGTATAATTTATAATGACTAATAATTTAATGTAGATCATATTGTTTTATTGATAATTACGATTTTCTTATTTAGAATGGGTCATGACAATTGCCGATATTGAAGATAGTCGGGTAGACTGAGTATTGCATATTAAAAATGTGTTTGATATCTTTGAAGTGTTGTTTGATAATTGAAAACCATTATTTGATCATTTTTATTAATAAGTTACACTATGACACAAATACAATTCCAGAACTCACTGACAAGCCTTCACAGTAAATTATACTATTTTGCCTTAAGTTTAACCAGCGATTCCGACAAAGCCCGCGATCTGGTGCAAGAGACTTATCTAAAGGCGTTGACCTATCGTGATAAATTTTCGGCCGATACAAATCTGATGGCCTGGGTTTACACGATCATGAAGAATACCTTTATTAATGAATACCGGAGAAATGTCAAGGCGAAAACTACGCTTGAGAGTTCATCTCACAAGCTTCAGATGTCGTTTTCAAAAGACGATTACTCACCGGCTGCCGACTCGATTCATGCAGAAAAAGAGATCTACAAAAAGATTGATCTTCTTGAGAATGAGTTTCGCGAACCATTTCAACTTTTTTTAAGTGGTTTTAAATATAAAGAGATCGCCGAGAAACTTGATTTACCGCTTGGTACTGTTAAAAGCAGAATCTTCTTTACACGCAAAAAATTGGGGAAATGGCTAAGTGAGTATATCAACTAATAGAATGGTTGTTGATATAAGCAAATATTTGATTTTGTTTTAGTTAGTCCAGATAAAAAAGTAGTCTTAAATTGTTCGATTGAAATTAAAACTCCCTGCCTAAGAAATTATGCAGGGAGTTTTTACGTATATGATATAATTTGTCATGGTTGACCATATATGGATGTGAAGGACCAACAAATATCTGACATATAATGGTAAAGTAAATCCTGTTCATTTTACAAATCATCAATATAACAATAAATCATTCCGATTACTTAAGTGGCTAAATCCTGCCTTCAAGGTTCAAAAAGGCGGTTTCAATCGTTGTTTTTTTCAATCAATATTTGAAACGCGTTCTTTGTTGTGTTATTTGAGAAATCTAATCATAACGATTGTTTATCATTAATCACAGATTTGGAATTTACATCTATTTAAATTTCATTAATAATTGCATAAAAATAATTTGATTCTATAATAAAATGTAATTTGTCAGCTCAAAAACTTTTACAATGACAATCAGAGAACTTAGGAAAACAGATGGCAAAAGTACATTCATGGCAACCTGGATGCTTAAGCTGAAAGGATTTTCTTTTTTTGAAATGCCATCCGGAAAATTAGCGTTCAAGGATAAAAAAGGAGCACCTGAAAAATTCAGGTTCGTTCTCGAACAAGCTCCGGATTCGGTATTTATTCTCGATAAGGATTTAAATTTCGAGTATATAAATCCATCTTTCACGCAATTATCCGGTTATACCGAAAATGATGTGTTGCACAAGAGCCTGATTGACTTCATTTATGAGGGCGAAATATTTGAATCTCATACACATCTGATTGAAACACTTCGTAAGGGAGAAAAATGGCAGGGCGAACTCTTAACCATTTCTAAAACAGGTAATTCATATTGGGTTAACGCCATTGTTACACCCTATAAAGATGAATCAGGCAATGTGGAAGGATATGCTGTTATACAACAGGATATTACTGAACAGTTTGTATTAAAAGAAGAGCTGGAAGAAAGTTTGCATAAATTCCGCGAACTCACTGAAATGCTCCCGCAAACTGTTTATGAAATGGATTTGGAAGGGACTCAAACGTATTTGAATCAGGCAGGAATAAAGACTTTCCGCTATCAGGCATCACCTGTCGGACGTTCAGCATTTGACTTTATATTAGCTGAAGACCATATCCGGATGAAAGAAAACATGCAAAAAAGCATAACCGAAAATAATTTTACCACAGGAAATGAATATACCGGTGTCCGTGATGATGGAACTCAATTCCCGGTAATCGTCTATGGCGCACCCATTTTTAACAAAAATAAAGTAGTCGGTACAAGGGGAATTATTATTGATATCTCAGAGCGTATGGTGATGGAAAATGCCTTGCGCGAAAACGAACAGAAATACCGAACTGTTATTGACAACGTAACTGATGGCATTGTGATTACACAACAGGGAAACATTGTGTTTTCAAACAGGGCCATGAACGAAATGATGCAAGTTAAAGAAGAAGATGTGGTTGGAAAATCATTTTTAAATATGGTAGCCAAAGAAGACTGGCAAACGATGCTCGATTTTCACAAACGACGCATGGATGGGGAAATTTTTACTTCGCTTTATCGAAGTAATTTCATCAGAACGGACGGTAAAATAATTACGATGGAACTAAATGCCAGAACATCAAATTATAATGGAAAACCAGCAGCTTTTATTATTATGCGTGATATTTCTGAAAGGGTTAAAATTGAAAATGAATTACAAACGGCCAAACAAAAGCTGGAAATGCTCAATCTTGATCTCGAACGGCGGGTAAAAGAAAGCTCCGAAAGTCTTACAGAGGCTCGAACTCAGGTTATTAACCTTCAAAAAGAGAATCTTCAGTCGCAGTTCGATGTTCTAAAACAACAGGTAAATCCGCATTTCCTTTTCAATAGCCTGAATGTGCTAACATCACTTATTAAGCTTGAACCCGACCTTGCGGAGAAGTTTTCCGAGCACCTTTCGAAAGTGTACCGCTATGTTCTCGAAAATAAGGATCATGAGCTGGTAGATATGAATACCGAACTGAAATTTCTGGAAGCTTATATTTTTCTGCTGAAAATCAGGTTTGTCGATAAACTTATTGTGAATATTGATATCCCAGAGTCGAAGCGATACTACCAGGTTATTCCGTTGGCTATGCAATTGCTGATTGAAAATGCAATCAAGCACAATACAATGTCGAAATCTAATCCGCTTCAGATTGATATTTTTATCGATAAGCAGAATTTTCTAAACATCGTAAATAACCTGCAGGAACGACCATCACAAATCATTTCAACCGGAATCGGGCTTAAAAATATACAAAACAGATACCTGCTGTTGAATAATACGGAGCCGGTTTTTGAAAAAACTGAAACACAGTTTATTGCAAAAGTACCTTTAGTGAAAAATGAGTAATACAACGAAAATGAAAATTTTAATAATAGAAGACGAAGAGTATGCCGCCCGCAGGCTCGAAAATATGATAAAGAACTTTGACCCTGCCATTAATGTGGTGGCAAAACTCGAATCGGTATCGGAATCGATCGCCTGGTTCAATGCAAATGAAGAGCCTGATTTAATATTTCTTGATATACACCTTGAAGATGACCTGAGTTTCGCCATTTTCAGAGAGGTTCCAATCTGCTGCTCCATTGTGTTTACTACAGCTACCGATGAACTGGCAGCCAGCGCATTCACTTTGAAAGGAATAGATTATCTTCTCAAACCAATTCTTCAGGCTGATTTGCAGGTGATGATCAACAAGTATAAAAATCAGCCTAAATCAAAAAATCCGTTGAATCCTGACATTTTTAACGAAATAATTAATCCCGTCAAACCATGAAAACCATCATCATTGAAGACGAAGAGTTTGCTGCGCGCCGCCTCGAAAACATGATCCGCGAATACGACAGTTCAATTGAAATTGTAGCTAAACTACAGTCGGTGAGGGAATCTGTTGATTGGCTGAAAAACAATCAGCATCCCGACCTCATCTTTCTTGATATTCAGTTGGACGATGATTTGAGTTTTTCAATCTTCAACCAGGTTTTGGTTCAATCACATATCATATTTACAACAGCCTTCGACGAATACGCCATCCGGGCCTTCAAATTCAAAAGCATCGATTACCTGTTGAAACCCATTCTCAGGGAAGAATTGCACAATGCCATCAAAAAATTTAAAGATATGGTGTTACCAATGAATCAGGCAATTGACTTTTCATCGCTTTTGGACCTCATTTCCAAAAAAAATGTCACTTACAAGGAACGATTTTCGGTCATTGTCGGCCAGAAGATAAAAATCATTATTGTTTCCGAAATTGCCTATTTTTATTCTTTGGAGGGCATTTCGTTTATGGTGCTCAAAAACAAATCTGAATTCGCGTTAGATGACAGCCTCGATATCATATCTCAGCAGTTAAATCCAAAAGAGTATTTTCGCATTAATCGCAAATACCTTGTTAAGATTGAATCGATCGCTAAAGTGCATATTTTTCCAAAGAGTCGCCTGAAACTGGAACTGATGCCGCTGCCGAAAGAAGATATTTTTGTAAGTATCGATAAAGTTACTGCTTTTAAGAACTGGCTGGATAATAAGTAGATTAAGATGAAAACAATTAAACTATTTTTCCGCTTTGTTTTAAAATTACTCAAATGGGGATTTCTTCTTTTTGTGGTACTGGCAATTGTTTCGGCTTTATACAACCTTACGCTTCCCTCTGAATCAAAAGAAAAGGATATATTAACTCAAGATGAGAAGGCGTACATTTCGGAAGCCATGAATTTGCAACAAAAGATGGGCAATAAAGTCTGGCCCGGATGGGGCGACCTTCAAATTCCTGTAATTACTTATAATGAAAAATATGCATTCTTAGTCGGTTACTCAAATCCGCCTGCAGGGTGGATGAAAATGCCGAAAGAAGAATTAAGAGGCTCAGAATGGGAAGTTGTTGGAAATGAAAGTTTCGGTGGAACTTCCTACTATCGGCAGCTTTTACCAAATCCTGATATTACCCCGGAGGCCTTTACGGTAAAGGTGGGAGAACGTTGGGTTGTAAGTATGCAAACCAAAGAATATGCTGCGGTAACATTTTACAAAAACCTTCGCAATGAACTTCCACCTGTTTTGAACGTCATTTTTCCTTACAAAATATTCTGGCAGTTTTTAATGGGTTCGACAGAGAATTATATTGTAGGTTTGGAGCACGAAGCTTTCCATGCTTTCCAGGGTACTGAAGTTCCTAATCGGCTGGCTGAGGCAGAAAGCCCCCCGTTTTCAAAAGATTATCCATGGGAGAAATCAGCAAATGGATGGAATGAGGAAATTAACCTGCTAATGGAGGCATTCAATACCGAAAGCAACGAAACCGCTTCAAAACTGATGGCACAGTTTCTTGCTAAAAGAAGCGAACGAAGGGAAAAGTCAGACCTGTCGGATGAAACTATTCGGTACGAACAAAAAAGGGAATGGCTGGAAGGTCTTGCAAAATATGCGGAACTGAAAATTGGTGTGATGACTTCTGAAAACCAAAGCTATAAACATGTAAACGAAATTGAAACACTTCCGGGATTTAAAAAATATAAAACCAGCGCAAGTCGCTTCAAACAGCAAATAGGAGATGTGAAAGGAATTGGTAACCGGCCTGCTGACACTCGTTTTTATTATACCGGAATGCTTCAGGCTGTGATGCTCGACCGTTTAATGCCGGAGTGGAAAAAAGAGGCCTTTAAAGAGAATGTTTACCTGGAAAATCTGCTTAAAAAAGCTGTAAAAAACTACTAAAATAATCAAAATCTAGCTTCTGTCTAAATAACAGGTTCATAATATTTTAATCACCATTTCAACTTAAACCATTATCAAATGAAGCAAATCTTGTTACCTTTAATTTTTGCAGCCATTTCGTTTAATTGTAATGCGCAAACAATCAGTAAAATTACGATTGGAGTTATTGAGACTATCCAGTCCAAAATTCTCAATGAAAAAAGAGATTGCTGGGTATATGTGCCTCACAGCGATCAAAAAGAAAAGCCATCCAAACAACGATATCCGGTTGTTTATTTGCTCGATGGTGACGAGCATTTTTATTCGCTGGTTGGCTTAACCAATCATTTGGGCAAAAATGCAATATGTCCCGAAATGATTATTGTAGGCATTGTAAATACAAGCAGGACAAGAGATTTAACACCTTCCCGCGTTAATACTGATTCTGCTTCAACAAATCGCTCTAAGCACGATGATAATGAAGGTGGAGACAAATTTATGGCCTTTGTTGAGAAGGAGTTGATGCCATATATTGATGCCAAATACCCAACCGAATCTTATAAAATGTTAGTCGGTCATTCTTTAGGCGGATTAACAGCTATGAATACATTAATGCGCCATCCGGATTTATTTAATTCTTATGTAGCGATCGATCCGGCCATGCTGGATGACGGAAAATTTCTGTTGCAAGCATCCAAATCACTATTGTCAACAAAAGATTTAAGTCGGAATTCATTATTTTTAGGAATTGCAAATACGATGGAATCCGGAATGGATACAATAAAAGTTAAGACCGATACAGACAGATCCACGGAGCATATCCGTGCGATAATGGAACTTAGTAAAAATTTGGCTGACAATTCCCAAAACCATTTAAATTACAACTGCAAATACTACAACGGTGAAAGTCATAACACTATACCTTTAATTGCAGCTTACGATGCACTGCATACGATCTTTAGTCTTTACGAATTGAAAATACCCCGGAGTGAATTGATGGGTATGAATATGGAAACAATTGCCAAAATAACCGGTCATTACGAGAATGTTTCGAAAAAGTTGGGATATATAGTCAAGGTGCCGCAACCAATGGCAAATAATCTTGGCTATCTGTCCCTAAGGACCCAACATTTAGAGGAAGCTGAATTCTTATTCAAACTGAATTGTACGAATTTCCCTGAAAGCGCTGACGTCTATGATAGTCTTGGAGATTTATATGCTGCCAAAGGTGATAAAACTAGAGCAACTGAAAGTTACAGTAAATCTTTATCTATTAGTGAAATAGCAGCCACAAGACAAAAACTGGAAAGTTTAAAAGCAAATTAGTTGATTATGAGAATAGCATTTCTAATACTCGTCATTATTCATGGACTCATCCATTTATTTGGCTTTGTTAAAGCCTTTGGACTATCAGAAGTAAAACAACTTTCACAGCATATTTCATCATCTTTTGGTGTGTTCTGGCTGCTTGCTTTTATCTTTTTCTTAATGGCAGCGATCATGTTTGCCTTTAAAAATAGTCATTGGTGGTGGTTTGGATTAATTGCTGTGGTGGCCTCCCAAATTCTGATTGTGTTTTTCTGGCACGATGCGAAGTTTGGCTCAATTGCAAATGCGATTATTCTTATTGCAGTAATCATCGGATATGGAACATCCGGTTTTTATAGTAAATATCAAAATGATGTAAAAACTGGCTTGCTACAGACAACGTATTTCGCAAATTCCATGCTGACTGAATCAGACATCCAACAATTGCCCGAACCTGTTAAAAAATATCTTCGTTATACTGGCTCTTTAGGTAAGCCCAAAGTGAATAATTTCAAAATAGAATTTGCTGGTAAAATCAGAAAGGACGAACAATCGGAGTGGATGCCATTTACTTGTGAGCAGTATAACTTTATGGAAACTCCAACACGGCTGTTTTTTATGAAAGCAGTAATGAAAGGTCTGCCTGTTGCAGGTTATCACTGCTTTAAAAATGGGAATGCTATAATGGATATCCGGTTGTTTTCAATCTTCAAAGTGCAGTATCTGGACGGAGCAGAAATGGATTTGTCAGAGACGGTTACCTTTTTTAATGACATGTGTGTCGTGGCTCCGCCTACACTCATCGACAAGCGAATAAAGTGGTTAGAGGTTGAAGGCAATAAAGTGAAAGCTTCATTTATGAATAACAATATTACAGTTTCTGCGTGGCTGTATTTTAATGACAAAGGTGAACTTATCAACTTTATTTCCGAGGACCGCTATTCTGCTGATTCTGGAAAACAATATCCATGGTCAACTCCTTTGAAAGATTATCAGGAAATAAAGGGATACAAACTGGCAGGAAATGCGGAAGTCATTTACAGTTATCCAGATAGAGAATTATGCTATGGGACTTTCAAACTCATCAGTATAGAATATAACTGTAAATAATTTGATGAATGTCAACAAAAACTAATGCTCAAATGGAATCTTCAAAACATTTCTCCCGCAATTTTATGAAGGCAATTGTACTGATTGCCATAGTAGTTTCAACTTTAGGAATTACAAGTTGGAGTTCAGAATTAATGACCTCGAAAAAGCAAAATTCAAAGAAGGAGGGATCAATGATTAAAGAACTCACAATTCCCGTTGCTGGTGCCGAGCTATATTGCAAAATTATTGGCAAAGGCCGGCCAATATTGTTTATTCATGGCGGACCTGGTTTGGTTCATAATTATTTTTTGCCATATATGGAAACTTTACTGCCATACGGGTATCAGCTGATCTTCTATGACCAAAGGGGAAATGGAAAATCACCTGCTTATAGCCTCGATAGCATTAAACTCGACGTATTCGTTCAGGATATTGAGAGTATCCGAGCGAAATTAGGAATTGATAAACTGGTTCTTTTCACTCATTCAGCTGGTGGTTACCTGGCGTATCTTTATGCATTGAAATACCCTCAGCATATAGATGCTATTATCTTTTGTGATAATGGTCCTCTAAACGATAAAGGTATGGAGGAGTACAGCACAAACTGGAAAAAGCAACTGGATCAGATAGATATGAAGGCGATCAAGGAAATGCCAGGCATGACCGAAGCTGCAAAAGGGGTGCCTGATGATTTTCTGAAAATTACAGCCAATCGATTTTATGACAAGACCAAAGTTGCGGATTTTATTGTGAATAGCCGTACAGAATTCATGGACATGTCAAAAGGAGATGAGGTTCAGAATAGATTATATCGTGAAATGGAAAAAACCTTATTTAATCAACTTGAATATAAGAAGCCAAAAGTATATGCTTTATTGATCCATGGAGCCAAAGATCCAATACCGCTTTGGACAACAGAGCAATGGGCTAATATTTTAGATGCCCGCCGTGAGATAATCAGCGGAAGCAATCACTTCCCATTTGTTGAAAAAACAGATGAAGTAGCCAAGATAGTAAATGATTTTTTAAGCGCTAAAAAGGGTGATAATTGATTTGACAAATGTTTTTATCCCATATGGCCCTGGCATTGATCAGACGTTTGTATTCAGAATTTGGTGTCGTCCGAATTTGAATACCTGAATCAGGTGCAGATGCCCACAGGTGATTTCAGAGGTCTTATCACCTTCCGAAACGGCATTCAACTTAGGATTTAAGATGTGTTTGGACTGAGCCTGGTATTACACCTGGGTTCAATCCGTTGAAATTCAATGTAATCAATAACGGTTTGTTCTTTTGAACAGCCTATACTACTATTTCAGAATTTGCATCATTTATTTCAGGCTGTTTCATATTTTTAGGAATAGTGAAATAAAATATGGAGCCTTTTCCAGGCTCACTTTCAACCCATATCTTACCGCCTTGCTTGTCAATGAAGTCCTTGCAGAGTATCAACCCAAGACCGGAACTTGGTTCGCCTTCAGTGCCTGAACGGCTGACATGCGCGTCAAGCCGAAAAAGTTTTTCAAGAATATCCTTGTTCATCCCTATCCCTGTATCCTTGAATGAGATTTCTAAAAAATTGCCAATTGCTTGATTTGCAGTCAAAGTGATCCGCCCTCCCTTTGGCGTAAATTTAACCGCATTCGTAGCAAGGTTGCGGATTGTTGATTTAAGCATGTTTTGATCAGCATAAACCTCCATATCTTCAGGTACGTTAAAACCTATTTCAATCTCTTTTTTATTGGCAGATTCCACAACCGGTTGCATACTTTCAGTTATTATTGTCATCAGGTTATAGGTTTTGGGCTCAAATCCCGTGATACCTCTTTCAATTCGTGACCACTCAAGCAGGTTTTCCAGCAGGTTATACAAGTTATAGGCAGAGTTTTTCATTTCTATTGCCATACTCCGTATCTCTTCCATCTCCATATTGTCAATATCTTCCACCATTAATTCCGTATAGCCCATGAAGGAGCCTAAAGGGTTTCGAAGGTCGTGGGCAATAATAGAGAAGAATTTATCTTTTTCTATATTAAGCTTTTGAAGTTCTTCGTTCTTAAGTTTAATTTCTGTCTGCTGCAACTTTTGTTTGGTGATGTCCCTGGATATACCAAAGGTGCCTATGGTCTTTCCCTCTTTATCATATAATGGCATTTTGATCGTTGAAACCCAGATGTCAGGACGATCATTATAGGTTTCTTTTTCCTCTATGCTCAGCATCTGACTGGTCCGGATGATCTCCATTTCATCTTCAAAAGCCTGTTGGGAATGGTCCCCACTGAAAAAGTCAGCGTCTGTTTTGCCGATTGCTAGATCAGGATCAACCAACCCGAATAATTGAGCATGTGATTTATTAATTCTGATAAACCTGCTTTCCAGGTCTTTGAAATAGATATGATCAGGAAGGTTATCCATGAGCATGTGCATGAGGTAGCGTTCCCGTGCCAATTCTTCTTCAGCATTTTTTCTTTCATTGATATCTCTTATGATCCCTTCGTGAGAAAGGATATTCCCGTTTTCATCTGAATTATACCATCCATGATCTTCCACCCAAAGAGATGATCCATCTTTCTTTTTAAGATTGTATACCTCAATTTCTACTGTTTTTTCATCAAGGACCGGACTGTCGCGGTCACCAGGCTCAAAATATAATTGCTTCTTTATATCAATGGCCATGAGCTCCTCCTTGCTGTCATACCCCAGCATCCTAATCAGCGCAGGATTGACATCAATAAATTTCCCGTCATGCGTACTTTTGTAAACACCATCAGGCATCTTAAACACGAGATTACGGTATACCTCCTCACTTTCATGCAATGCGATTTCTGCAAGCCTGCGTTCCGTAATGTCACGTGACAATCCTACTAATCCCGTGATTGATCCATGCGTATCACGCATCGCAATTTTTGCGCCTAAAAGATAATGAAGATTTCCTTTGTTGTCTTTTAATAATCCATCAATATTCAGGATCGGCTTTCCCGTTTTTAGAACAAACTCATCTTCGTCGAGCGCTCTTTGTGCTTCAAAATCAGGAAGTAAATTGAAATCAGTTTTGCCTATAACTTCCTCTTCGAAGTCTTTCCCGCAAAGTTGCACCTCTTTGGGATTAGCCAGGATTTTACGGCCCTCCATATCTTTTACGTACACTGCGTCAGGTATCAAATCAATGATGGTCCGAAATAGAGAACGCTCATTGATAATCGCTTCATCTGCCTGTTTTTGTTGCGTATTATCCCATACAATGCCATTGATTTCAAGAGGATTACCTTCGTTGTCAATTGACAACTTACCGCGTGCAATAATGTAATGTACACTCCCGTCTGACCAGATAACCCGGTATGCTGATTCATAGGGTGCATGAGATTTAATCGTTTTTTCCAAAGCGCTCATCACGATTTCACGGTCGTCGGGATGGATCACAGCAAAGAATTCAGCAACTGTTCCGCTAAACTTGGACGGTTCAATCCCTAAAAGCGAACAAGCCTGATTGTCGAAGCTGCGGATGTTCTTTTCAATTTGGTATTGCCATATACCCATTTTGGAGGACTGAAGCGCTAATTCAAGTTTCAACTTAATTAGGTTCAGTTCTTCCTCTTGCTTCCTTCGTTCGGTGATGTCCTCACCAATACTTGTTATACTTGCAACATCTCCACTCATATCCCGGAGTACCGTGTTACTCCATGCAATGAGCCGCTGCTCTCCTGTCCGGGTCAGTATATGGTTTTCAAAGTGTGCAGGGATGTCACCCTTTATCATGCCTTCAAGGAAAATTTGTTTAACCCTTGGTTCAGAATGGGTCAGCGTGTCAAACCAGTTATGACCTAATAAATCAGTGAATGTCCAGCCTGTTAAGGTAAGTGTGAAATCATTACAGAAAATGATATTCCCTTTCAGATCCAGGCTGACGGCAATAAGGGGAAGGTTTTCAAGCGTTTCTCTGAAACGATATTCCGATTCTTTTAGCAACGCATTCCTTTGCTTGTTCTTTTTTTTAAATCCATGGAAATTAAACTTTATCATTTTCGTAAATTTAATTAATTAATATCTTTGCTCTTACGAATTTTTGAGGATACTTTCTTGGTTTTTTAAGGTAATCCAATAGGTTTGTTGCTAGTAATGTTAGTTTTCCATTTAGATATTATCAACCTGGTTTTATTGGCGATAATGTTTCTTTATTGTTGAATTTATCACCTTTGCATTAACAACAATGATATTCAATAATTCACCTAAAGTTACACCCTTTTTTCTTTAATTATAAACCTTCGTTTAAAGATTATTTCTGACTATTAAATTCTTCAGAAATTGTCCTTTCTTTTAATATCTTCCCCTTGTATCTTAACCGGAAACAACATGAAATGGCATCCGTTTACAATCGGCAAATTAATCTTTAGATCAATGGAAAACAAATAAAAGTAAAGATCTATCGTGGTGGTTAATAAAAAAGCAGGATGAAACGTGAAGGTTCCATCCTGCTAAAAACCAAACTAACCAATCAAACTAACCAATTAACAACACTTTGTGATAATAACCCAACTTGCAGTTAATCCGAACGGAATTCTTGTTTTTCAATGAATTGGAAGTTACAATCCGCTTTTTGTCTTTGACTTTGTCTGTACCTTTCTTCTTTTGTTTGGTTTCAGGCTAGTCGAACACTTCAGTTTCAATGTCGAAGTACCGCCCAATGGAAGGGTATTTTTGTTTTAAACGCCCGATACGTTCGTGTACTTTGTCTTCTTGTTTAACGCCTCCCTTTTTTGTCAAACTGTCGGCTATTTGTTGCAGACCGGCTTCAAAGCGTGCACGGAACTGCTCGTTCATCGAACGTTCTTTCAGCTCTTTGAAGTGACTCTCGACTTTGAGGTAATAATCGGTATTGCGATCCGAATTTACCTGGCACAATTCAATTTTTTGTTTCCGGTTGTCGGTTACCGAAACGGTGGTTGCACCAGCTTCGATGTTGTATATCTTTAAACTCGAACGGCTCACGCACAGGTAATCATAGCCATTGTCAAGTATCATCTTCAGGTTCTCGTCGGTGGCAATGCCCGCATCTATTACGATCAGAGCTTTTCGGGCTGAGGAAGATGTTTTGACGAGCAATTTGCCTATCATCCCTTCCAATGTTTTACAGTCGGCCATGTTCCCTTCCAGAATCGAGGAGTATTTGATAAAACCTTCAGGATTGATCACCAGCCCCAATCTCGTTAACATCTTTATTTCGAATACTATTGATATCAATGATTTGCAGGTCTTTTCCGTTTCGTGATGCCTTTTTCTCCTTTTTTCCGACAAACACATCGATGCGCTTGTCTGCAACCATCCGATTGTAAAACTCATCAACATAGCGAATCACGGCTGATTTACCGGTATAAGGAAGTTCAAATATAAGGCTTATCGTGGTTGGCAACTTTGAGGGAAAGTAATTTCTGGATCAGGTTCAACTCGTCGGTGGTAAGCCCGTCCAGATAGCCGGCATTCAAAATTGTCCGATGGCAAACCATGTCCCAATTATTGCGATAACTCTCAACTAATCGGTTATAACCCGAATAGACTCCCGTTGAAGGATTGGTGCGCATGGATACCTTGAAATACATGGCTGCAAAGTAAACATGCAATTCGCTGATAACCAATACCCCCTTGTGTACTACAAACGAAAATCAGGGATGTGCCATATTTGGATATCAGATACTTACCGGATGAGAATCAAAAAATAGCACGTTTTTCTTACGAAAAATCTGCATTTTCACCTGATTTTTTTGTCATTTTATTGAAATGGCTGCAAGCTGGGTTAATCTTTTTTACAAATAAAAAGACACATAATTGTCTGTTCAATGGCCAGATAATTGTTAACGATTAATTAAGATTGACAAATATTTTTGTCTTTCAGTAACCGAAATAATTTGATCCATTGATTTTTAGGTTTTTTATTAACTTTGTAATCTATAGCATCAAAAAATACGATCGTTCGATGTTTAGTTCATTGTAATCAGGGTTTAATGAATTCTAATACTTTTACTTTTTTATTTAAATGATTGAAATATAGGTAGATAATATTTTTTTGAAAAATCATTTTTTTTTAGGTTTTTTTATTAAATTTCGAATGTTAAAATTAGTGAAAGAATAATTCATTTTTTTGATTTGGTTTTCCTTATTTTAGTATATTTGCATAATTAAATACATTTAAATTCTTTTTAATTAAAACGTTCTTAAGTCAAATATTAAAATTTTTTATTTATGAAAAAACTCAGCTTAAGTGTTGTAGTACTTTTTGCTTGCTACGCATTAACTTTTGCCCAGGATAAAGCAAAATCAGAGCCTGCTGATACAAGATGGGAAATTGGCATCAATGCTGGTGTTGCGAACTTTTCCGGAGAGTACAATATGTCTAAGGAATCTCGGTGGCACCATATCAATCATTGGGATACTGATATGAATTTTGGTTTTGGAGCTTTGGTTAAAAAGAACATCTCGCATGTTTTTGCCATGGAATTAGGATGGAATTACACAAATCTAACAGGGAAATGGAATCATACCAGTACTTTATTCCCTAATGACTTTAAAACTGAAGTGAATGAGTATGATTTGAATACCGTTTGGAATATGAATAATTTATTATCTAAAAACAAATTTGATCGTAAGATTTATTGGTATGCCAAATTAGGAGTAGGTGCTACTCATATATGGAAAAAAACGGGTACAATTGCAACGAATGATAAAAACTTGTTTTTTACTGTTCCACTTGGAACAGGTGTTGCATTCCGTTTGAATGATAATATGAAATTAAATATTGGTA
>Ga0209100_1000532_pt1 | contig 32264 bp, 36 predicted proteins | sample lystaG_FD_185480 | JGI IMG/M metagenome (GOLD analysis project Ga0209100, IMG submission 185480) | Glacier valley bacterial and archeal communities from Borup Fiord, Nunavut, Canada, to study Microbial Dark Matter (Phase II) -... | ecosystem: Environmental > Aquatic > Freshwater > Ice > Glacier ... | reverse complement strand
GTGTGATGTTAATCACCTGCATATCAGTCGAAATCTCTTTCAGAATAATTCCCATTCTTTCGGCAATATCACCCGAAACCCCGGCATCTATTTCGTCGAAAATAATCGTTGGCAAAGCTTTCGATTTTGATATCAATGCTTTAATGGCAAGCATTACCCTCGACATTTCACCGCCTGAAGCCACCTTCGAAATTTCGCAAAGCACCCCGTTCTTATTGGCAGTAAACAGAAAGCTGACAGTGTCCATTCCATGAGAGCCAGGAGATAACAAGGACGAAATTTCGACTTTAAATTTCGAGTTTGGCATTCCCAACTGCAATAACTGCCTGATCACCCGCATTTCGATTTCCTCAACTACAGACTGACGTTTAATAGACAAGCGATTTGAAAGATCTTCAACTTCCGCTTTTTTCAAATCTTTCAATTGAACCAGACGTTGTATCTCCTCTTCATTTGAAGAAACAGCCAGAATTTTAGCCTCAAGCGAGTTGCGCAAAACGATCAGTTCGTCAACCGATTTTACATGATGCTTTTGCTGCAATGAGTAGATCAGATCAAGACGCTCATTGATGGTTCCAATTCTGTCCGGGTCATATTCAACCTTCTCACCGATTGAACCTGCCTCATCAGCGACATCCTTCAAATCGACATACAAACTTTCCAAACGTTGCGAAAGTCCTTTTGCATCGGGAAGAAAATTATTTAGTTTGGTGATCAATCCGATAGATGTTTTGACCTGAATCAACGCCGAAATATTTTCACCGTTTAAGAGTTCAGAAACATTCGAAAGTCCGGCTTTAATCTCTTCGGCATGCGTAAGTATTTCAAGCTCTTTTTCGAGTAACTCCTGTTCATTTTCGGTTAAAGCCGCTTTATATAACTGATCGAACTGAAACTGAAAATAATCGAGATCGGCTTTCGATTTCTCTGCCATCGATTCAGCTTCAGCCAGATCGCTGATTAATTTGCGAAAATCCTTGTAATTCTCTTTATAAGTAACAAGTAATTCCTGATTTCCGGCACAAATATCGACTACCATCAACTGAAAAGCCTGGTTGTTTAGTTCCAGGTTTTGATTTTGTGAGTGAATATCAATCAGGCGAATACCAATATCCTGCATTGTTTTAAGCATCACAGGCGAATCGTTAATAAAGGCACGTGATTTTCCGGCAGGATTTATCTCCCTTCTGAAAATTGCAAAATTATCAAAATCAAGGTCGTTTGCGAGAAATAGCTCTTCAAGACCTAATCCATCGACACGAAATATAGCCTCAACAACACATTTTACCGATTTGTCTTTAAGAACAGAAGAATCGGCTCTTTGACCAAGAATCAACGATAAAGCACCGAGCAAAATCGATTTACCGGCACCTGTTTCACCTGTTATAATAGAAAAGCCGGGACGGAGATCAACATCCAGTTCCCGGATCAAAGCGTAATTCTGAATTCTTAAACGTGTTAACATTCAGGTATAATTAGATTTAAAAGACCTTTTGGTCCAAAATTTTTGCATACTTCCCGGAGTTCGAAGGATCACACTCGGTGAGAATGACCATTACCCTCCCCTTTTCATCGGTACTTCCTTTCGAAAAAATGTTAACAAGCTCATCTGATTTTGCATCAAAAAAGATTCTGTTGACGTAGGTATCAGGTTTAGCCCTGTATACACGTTGCATATTTTTCAATGCATCGGCAATTTCCGAACGGCCGATATCCGGTTTTTCGGCCATCATATCCAAACCCAACCGGTGATAGCGGTAAAGTAACTCCCGAAACGGACCGTATGCTTTATTTGTAAGGTTTTCGATTAACCAGAAACGATTAAAGTTTCCTTCAAATGCTCTCCATCCCTTTTCGCGTGCATTCTGCGAACGATTGACAATGTCGCGGGCCTTCTGAAAATAGGCTGAACCTCCAAGTGGGGAAAATGTATCGTAATCGAATCCCAGCAAGACATTCGCATAATACGCCAGAATGTTGGTAAGCGAATTTGAATTAGATGTCTCATCAAACTCCATGGGCTGAAACTCTACATATCTAAATTGCAGATCATTATCTTTAATATTTAAGAGTGGAGAATCGTACGAAGCGTTAAAAACCGGACGATTAAGCTGTACCTGCATCGTTCCTTTAAACTCATCAGAAGAAACCTGTTCGGTAATCTGAATAAAGATGGTACATTCGATCCTTTCGTCGGTAGTGAAAACATTGTCAGACCATTTACGGTTATTCATAAACTCATAAATATCAGTCCGCATCGACTCGAAAACCTGTTTGTAAGTACCTTCAATCCGCGAACTCGATACACTTACGTTGCATCGGAACTCCTGCCCTACTACTCCGAATGAGCAACAAATCAGTGCGAGTATGAAGAATATTTTTGGCATAAAACGCTGTTATATTTCCTATAAAAGTACAAAAATCACAATGATCATGAAATAGAATCTTCGATCCCGATCAATTTATTTACAATATCAACAGCCACTGCCGTTTTTGGTTTCAAATCATAAGTGGTAATTGCGCCACTTTTATCGAGAATTTTAATCTTATTTGTATCGTGCTGAAATCCTGAACCGCTATCACGCAACGAATTAAGAACAATAAAATCAAGATTTTTCTTTTGCAGTTTTAAAAGGGCATTTTGCTCTTCATCATTGGTTTCGAGGGCAAATCCAACCAATACCTGATCCTTTCGCTTCATCTTTCCAAGACTTGCAGCAATATCCGGATTGGGTCGAAGTTCGAGCAAATAATTGGCTGACGTTCGTTTAATTTTCTGATCATCAACAACTACAGGTGCGAAATCGGCTACGGCAGCAACCATAATTGCTCCATTACATTCACTAAAATAATTGAGACATTGGGTGTGCATCTCGGCCGCTGAAACAACATCGATCCGTACAATATTTTCATTTTTGCAATGAAGCACGACCGGTCCGGTAATCAAAATGACCTTCGCACCAAGAGAAGCCAATCTTTCGGCTACCGCAAAACCCATCTTACCAGACGAGTAATTCCCGATATAGCGAACGGGATCAATTTTTTCATGAGTTGGACCTGCTGTTACGAGGTAGGTTTTATTCAGCAGTTTTTTTTTTCAGCAAAGAAATCCACAATCCTATTTACAATCACATCAGGTTCTTCCATTCTTCCCTTACCCGAAAGACCACTTGCAAGTTCGCCGATTGCCGGTTCAATGATGATATTCCCGTATGATTTCAAAAGTTCGAGATTCCGTTTAGTTGACGGATGCTGAAACATATCAAGATCCATTGCCGGGGCAATCATCACAGGACACTTTGCAGATAAATAAGTTGTTACCAACAGATTATCGCAAATACCATTTGCCATCTTCCCCATCGTTGAGGCAGTTGCCGGCGCGACAATCAGCAGATCGGCCCACAAACCCAAATCGACATGACTATTCCATAGACCATCATTCCGGGAAAAAAATTCACTTAAAACAGCGCGTCCTGATAAGGTTGACAACGTCAAAGGAGAGATAAACTCTTTTGCATAGGGCGTCATTACAACCTGTACTTCAGCACCTTGTTTCAAAAGTCCCCTTAAAAGATAAGCAGCCTTGTAGGCTGCAATACTTCCTGTGACACACAGAATTATTTTTTTTCCCTGAAGTTGCATCTGCGGCGAAATGTTTTAATGATTGAATTCAGGATGATAATTCCTGAATTCTTATTATTAAAAAAATAGCTCTAAGAAGAACGTTATTTTTTCTCTTTGGCAGGATTGCGGTAATAGATCTGACCCTCTTTGAACTCTTCGTAAGCAATAAGGGTTGGTTTTGGTAACTTTTCGTAGTAACGTGAAATCTCAATCTGTTCACGGTTTTCGAATACTTCCTCCAGATTGTCGCTAAAAGAGGCAAATTCCTGAAGTTTTGTATTTAATTCTTCTTTCAATTCAGCATTGATTTGATTGGCACGTTTTGCAATCACCATCAACGATTCATAGATATTGCCTGTAAATGCTTCCAATTCATTCAAATCCCTTGGTACAGTGGTTAAGGCAGCTTTTGTTTTTTTATAATCCATTTCTATTTTTGTATTTTATTTATTTCTTCATCACTAAGGTTCATCAATTTCTTTGTACTTGCAAAGTATCGATCAGCCTCTTTACGGTATTTACTTGTTGGAAACTCATCCGTAAAAGTAAAATACTCATCCAAGGCACTGTTTAAACGTTCGCGTTTCTTTTCATCAATACTATTCTCGCCAAGCAGGTATTTTGCTTTTAACAAATAGTACATCAGTTCTTCACGGTATTTTGTATCGGGATATTCTTTCAAACTATTGTTCAGAGAGATAACAGCCGCACGGTAATCAGCAAGATCGTAATACAATCTTCCTGACAAATACGATTTGTAAACCAGCTTCTCTCTTAACTCGTCGATGAGCTTATTTGCCTCAGCAACCCTTGCACTTCCGGGGAAGATATTGATGAATAATTGCAATGCATCAATGGCATCCTGGGTCGTTTTTTGATCGAGCCTGGGACTTGGAGAATCTAGATAGTAACAGTAACCGATCAGATACTGAGCCTCTTCATTGAATTCACTGCGGGGATATTCCTTCAGCATCTGTCTGAAATAGTGACTTGCAAGCACATAATCCCTTTGTCCAAAACAACTCTTGGCAAGATAATAGTATATTTGGTCAGCGCGGCTTGTGCCACGATAAATATTGACCAATTCCTGGTAAAGCTGAGAGGAGCGACTATATTCCTTATTCTCATAATACTCTTTGGCTTTTTTCAGTTTATACTCATAGTCAGTACTTTTGACTACCTTCTGATAATCGCCGCAGGAAAGAGCCATAAAAAAAAGGCCGACCCAAAGGATATTTTTCACTTTTAGAATCATTTTGCAAAGATACATTTTTTCAACAATTTGGCACATCATTTTATTGGGTAATAAACTAAACAATTATATGAATATTAATCATGCATTTATGCATGCAACAATACGAAGATTGACGAACCCTTCAAATGGTTGCTCAGTAAGAATATTTAATGTTAAAATCAGGGATGCCAATTTTGGACTATGATTTAATTCAGGAAAAATCAATGAATAAACCATTAGCGTCACAATATAAAAAAGTATACTTTTGCGTAGTTTAAAATAAAATCAAAGAAATCGTGGATATTTTTGAAAAATTCAAAACAGACAAGGGAAACCTTGGTCAATACCAGAAAGAAGCACATGGTTATTTTTCATTTCCTAAATTAGAAGGTGAAATTGGTTCCAGAATGAAATTCAGGGGCAAAGAGGTGTTAAACTGGAGTTTAAACAACTATTGCGGTCTGGCGAATCACCCTGAGGTCAGAAAAGCTGATGCACTCGCTGCCGCCCAATATGGTCTTGCCTACCCGATGGGAGCACGTATGATGTCGGGACAAACCAGCATGCACGAAGAATTGGAACGACAATTGGCAAAATTTGTCAGTAAACCAGATGCATTTCTGCTTAACTTCGGATACCAGGGAATGGTCTCAATTATCGATGCAATTTGTGGCCGTAACGATGTGATTGTCTATGACGCAGAAGCTCATGCATGTATTCTTGACGGCGTAAGATTGCATATGGGAAAACGATTTGTTTTTCTGCACAACGATATGGATAGCCTCCGGAAACAATTAAACCACGCAACAACATTGGCTCAAAAAACCGGCGGAGGTATTCTAGTAATTACCGAAGGTGTATTTGGTATGGCAGGTGATTGTGGAAAACTGGATGAAATTGTTGCGCTTAAAAGTGATTTTAACTTCAGGTTACTTGTTGATGATGCCCATGGGTTTGGAACAATGGGTGCAACAGGTGCAGGAACGGGAGAACACTTAGGCATACAGGATGGTATAGATATGTATTTCGGAACATTTGCGAAAGCAATGGCAGGAATTGGCGCGTTCATCGCAAGCAGCGAGGAAGTATGCGATTATCTGCGTTATAATATGCGTTCACAAACTTTTGCGAAATCACTTCCAATGGCAATGGTGATGGGACTTCTTAAACGTCTTGAGCTGATCCGTACCGAACCCCAACTCAGGGACAAACTTTGGGAAATTGTACACGCTCTACAGGCTGGTCTGAAAGCAGAAAACTTTGATTTAGGAGTAACCAATTCACCCGTAACTCCTGTATATCTTTCAGGAAGCGTACCCGAAGGAACTAATGTTATCATGGATCTACGCGAGAACTATAATATTTTCTGTTCAATCGTTATATATCCGGTCATTCCGAAAGGTCAGTTGTTGCTGCGCCTTATTCCTACTTCCGTCCACACAATCGAGGATGTTGAATATACGATTAAAGCATTTTCGGAAGTTCGTAAAAATCTCGAAGCCGGAAAATATTCAGGAACAAAATTCGCACAGATTTCTTAGCAAAATCGATATATCAAAAAAATGCCTCTCGTTTCGGGAGGCATTTTTTTTGCAAGTCAGAAGCCGGAAGAAAGTAGTCGGAAGAAGACTTGGTGCTTCGGTCTTCGGTCTTCCGACTTCTTAATGTGCTTTATTTTTTTTCTGAGAGATATCTTTCTGCATCAATTGCAGCCTTACAACCCGAACCTGCAGCAGTAACAGCCTGACGATATACATGATCCATCACATCACCACAGGCGAATACTCCTTCGACATTTGTTTTTGAAGAATCTCCAATTGTCTTAATATATCCAACTTCATTCGTTTCGATAAATGGCTTAAAAATTGATGAATTAGGCACATGTCCAATAGCGAGAAAGAAACCATCGACATTTATTTTCACCTCTTTCTCACCGGCTTCCCCTTTATCCTTGATAAGTGTAACCCCTTCAACGACCCCTTTGCCAAACAACCCTTTGGTCTGATGCTTCCACAATATTTCAATGTTCGGGGTTTTTATTGTCCGATCCTGCATCACTTTCGAAGCTCTCAAAACATCGCGACGAACAATCAGGTAAACCTTTTTGCAAAGTCCTGCAAGGTAGATAGCCTCCTCGCAGGCCGTATCGCCGCCACCTACAACTGCAACATCTTTTCCTTTATAGAAGAAACCGTCGCAGGTTGCACAGGCAGAAACGCCCGAACCTGCATATTTCTGCTCATCATCAATTCCCAGGTATTGTGCAGTGGCTCCTGTTGCAATAATAACCGTATCGGCTTCAATCACTTTTTCACTGTCAATTGTAATTTTGTGAACCGATCCCGAAAAATCAGCAGCAGTTGCCAGTCCCCAACGTACATCTGTTCCAAATCTTATTGCCTGAGCCTTTAATTCTTCCATCATAACGGGTCCGGTAACTCCTTGCGGATACCCCGGAAAATTCTCAACTTCTGTCGTTGTCGTTAATTGCCCTCCCGGTTGCAACCCTTCGTACAACACCGGACTCAAATTAGCACGTGCAGCATAAATAGCAGCAGTAAATCCGGCAGGTCCCGAACCTATAATCAAACATTTTACATGTTCTTGTTTTCCATTCGGTTTAACACTTTTAGTCTGATTTTCAGCAATATTCATCGGCTTAAATAATTCCATTTGTTCTGATATTTATATTTTTTCAAAGTTAAATTAAATTTCAACAACCGCAATAATTGCTAGTGTAAATTAATTTCAATTCAATTATATGAAAGTAGAACAGGTTATAAACCGTTTTGTTTTGGAAGTGAGATGAAATTGAATACTTACTTCGTTATTTTGGATAAATTGAACAGAAATATTTGCAAAAAGGAAAAAGCGGATTACTTTTGCAATCGTGATTAAATGAAACACGCATAATTCGGGGTGTAGCTCAGCTTGGTTTAGAGTACTCGTCTGGGGGGCGAGGGGTCGCAAGTTCAAATCCTGTCACCCCGACTTATTGATTATCAGAGGGTTAGACAACAATGTCTGACCCTATTTTTTTGGGTTCCCCGACTGATTCCCGACTTTTGAAACACGGTTACGACATTTCTAAGGTGTTTCGTGCCGTTTATTCTGATTCTATAAGACAAAAAAAAGAGGACAAGATTAATTGTCCCCCTCAATTTCTTTTGATGACTTTATGATTTTTTAATCAAAACAGCAATTGTTACAACAACGGCCATTATTATAAGCAGTACTATCACAAATTTTGTAAAATGCGCTGGGTCAAATTCTGTTTTAGGGATTGGCTGATCACCAGGATTAAATACATGTCCACAGCTTAAGCAAGTTATTTTAACTTTATTGCTTCCGATAGTTCCGGCTAACAGTCCAACCCCTCCAGTTAACAAAGCTCCAGTAACGGCATTCACACCGCTAAACCCCTTTTTATTGGCTGTGATTTGTGTTGATAGACATCTGGGGCATTTAACTTGATTTTCCATTTCAACAGGGTTAATTTAATTACAAAAACATTTACCCAATAGTATTCCATAGGCATTATCTTTTTTTGGATCTTTCATTGAACCATATTTTACCACTTTAACCATATCAACTTTAATCCCTTTACTTTTTAGTGCCGTACAGATATAATCGGCATAGACATCTTTTTTAATGCCATCATCTAGTATGGCGACATAAAGGATATTTACGTCTGTAAGGACTACATCTTTCACTTCCTCCCATTCCTTTATCACTTCTTTTATCTTCTTAATATCAGCTTTTTGTGCTGAAACACAAAATGATAATGACAATAAAATAGAAAGGCAAATAATTTTTGTTTTCATGGTTTGTTTTTTTGTTTTGATTTACTTGTAAACTTGCAAAATATTAACCTAATAAAAAAATCCTTCGATTTACTGAAACGGTATTTGCGTTACAAGGTGTTTGTAATCTATTTCAAATTTATTTCCCTTAATGACTTTTTTAGCATCTTTATCTTTTTTCCATTCTCTGAAATATCATTACTACCAAAGAAGGATAAAAGAAGATCACTTTCCAAAATTTCAATTTTGCAATCAATTTTGTCTTTTAGTTTTTGATATTTAAGCGAAATTTCAAGAGTACCGACCATTGATTTTAACGTATTGATCAATATTTTTCTTTTGCGTGAATCACTCTCATTTTTCACCTCACCGATTTTTATTAACAGGTCATTAAAATCATCCATGTTTTTAAATTTAAGGGTTAATTTGATACAGACTTAATCAAATCTTTTTTGATTAAACTTTAAAAAAACCGCTCATTCCTGAAACGGTTCTATTAATTATACAGATTAATTGGAAATATTACAGTTTTGAGATTGCCTCTTTTAGTGTCATTTTATCTTTTAAGAGTATTGATTTCAGGTTTATTTTTGATAATGGCACCGTTTGACTTGATTGTGAATGATAGATTGATGTAGTGTCTGACAAGACAAGTATATTTTCCTGCCCTGAGCGAATAGTTTGAGGATAAAGGGTAATAAAAGTAAGGGTTGAGTATGACCCACCTAAATTGATCTTGCTTCTTTTAGTAAATACTTTATCAGTAGCTATCGTTCCCTTTAACTGAGTTCCGTGGTATGAAAAATCCCTCATTTCGGTATCATAATAATAAGAAGAAATTATCATAGTATATGCGGTTTTATTTGATACTCGATAAGTAGTAGGGCTATTTACTTTGGTCAATAAAGTGGTATAGATGTCATTCCCTACTTTTGTGGAAAGATTCAACCCTGTTTTTGTTAGACCTTCAACAATAAAGGTCTCGTTTGGACTTCCAGCCGCTGCGAGGGATATGTTTTTTCCAAAAATAGACAGGCTCCCAAAAGAATAGTCTTCGGTGTCACCCGCTCCAACTCGTGCAGAATAAGAATTATCCGTTCCAAACAAGAAATAATTGTTGGAAAAATCCACTCCAGTAGCAGAGGATCCGTTTAACTTATAATCCGATGCCTGCCATACTCCAGATAGATTTTCAATTGTTGGAAGTAATTCTGTGTTTTCTTTTTTGCAACTGGTTGCAAATAATAGAGCTACAATGCAAAATAAAAATACTTGCTTTTTCATTGATTTTTAATTTTAAGTTTAAATTTCTGTAAACTTACAACACATATTTTTCATTAACAAAAATTAACCCGGTTATTATACCGGGTTTTTCACTTTCTAAAATTTACATCCCTTTGAAATAATCTTTTGGAACAGGTTTCACATACAACGGCCGCACTTCCGTTGGTGGTGCAAAATAATAGTCAGGTTGAACATTACAACCATTATAAACCGCTTCCGGCCGTATATGTACCGAATTATCAAACTCACGTTCAAAGAGGCTAAAATTATAATCAAATGGCTGATCGTCGGCCAATGCTGCAAACTTTTCCATTAAGGGTTGAATCTGCAATATTAAGTCAAGGCGTGCTAATTGATCCGGTGTTTCTGCAAACTGCGTAAATTGATTCTTAAGTGTCGTTTCCCAACCTTTTGTAAGCGTAGCGGTCATATTGTCAATTGCAAAAGATCCGGGGTTCTGAAGTAACCAGGTACCATTGATAATATCAATATTCCAACCTGATACAGATTCAAAATCAATTAAGAATCTTACCTTTTCAGCTGACAGGTGCAACGCTGCGATTTGTGGATTCTTTCCGACTGTGTGAAGGTCTACGATTACCTGTAATTTTTTAATGTCTATTCCATCTACATTGTTAATCAAAGAGAGCAAAACAACCTGATCAATGGTTATTTCGTGCGATTTTAATTCTGTTAAGAATCGATTAAGACGGTCTATCGTTACCAAAACAGAATTTTCCTCTCTCAGATAGGCCGATTCATTAAAATAAAATGCTTTTTTCATGTGTAATAAAATTTAAATGTTTATAAAATATTGATAATTAATGTATTATTGATTTTTAGGTATAGGAAACTTTCCATTATCAAAGTCATTCCATAGCTCCCGGGCTTCCTCCTTTGTTAACGTCCGTGGTAATTCATGTATTGTCTTTGCACGTAGTATTAATTCGGCTGTCGGTAAACAACTCAGGTCAATTGTGTCAATCATACCCGGGAAAAGATCCGTGTCTATATATCCAGTCTCTAATGATTTGAGCAACTGAACTTTAAGATTTTTTGTAACTTGTATTTTCATAATAATATTTTAATTAATATTTAGCATCAAGTACATCTGAAATATGACGTATCTCTTTATCAGTCATAGGAATACGACCGTTTTCCAATATTTCAGGAAATTGTGTAAGATCAAAATAACCTGTCTGCATTGCCTCTAAGAGTCTGATTTTAAAACTTTTGTCAATTGGGATCTTAGTTTTCATATTCGTTCTTTGGGTTTTAGAAGTGAATTTAGATACTCATTATTTGACCACGGGCAAAGGATATACCCTTTAACCGGTTCTTCGTGTGATACTTGCGCCTTTGTTGCGACTAATTCAAGTATCATTTGATAACCGGGCAAAGATTCAATTTGATCGCTGGTTAATATTCTATTATCCTGCTGGCACCTATAAAGGCCGTCCGGCTGCAAATCAAACTGAATCGAGGTTTGTGGTTCATTTGCCGTGCTCAGTGTGAAAATCCCGGATTGTAAAGACTTTAAAAAGGCTAATTTGTTCGCCTTGCTTATTTCTGATAAATCAATTTGTTTTTTCATTCGTTTGATATTAAACGGGTTATGATCTCATCTAATTGATTTTCTGTTAAATCCTCAAAATTCAGCTTAACATCATTTGCAGACATAATCGGAATTATATATCTTAAGAGCTTCTCAAATGCTGCAATTCTTTGTACCGGCTCAAGTGCCTCGAAGTCTGAAACTATTGTTTCAAAGCTATCAGTAAGTAATGTCTTTAAACGCTCCCTAAGCTCCTGAGTAACCTTGTTTGGAGTTCCTTTTCCCCTCCCTTTCGGGTTGTTTATTGTTCCTAATGGTGGCATATTGTTATTATTTATTATTTGTTTAATAAGAAAACACTTCTTAAAATATTTTAATAAGTCTGTTTAAAAACATTCCAGTTTATCCGCTGTTGAACGGTATGCCATCAATAAAAGATGAATCGGATAATTCCATTGATTGTAATAGATGCCCGTTGAACCAGTTTATAGCTTCATCGTTTGCCACTTGTAACAATGTTTCAAATGATGGTGGTTTGGTTACTATCCCGAATTGTTTAGGGTCAAATCTGAGCAAGTAGTCCGCAATATCCAATCCTTTGTCGCGTTCCTGTTCTGTTGCATTCCTCTCCAGTAAATCTGAAACAGAAAACCGGGTGCCTATCATTCGATCATTAAAATCTTTTGCTGTAATACTCCATTTCTCGAATCCGTTTAAATCTGGGAATAATACAATTTTATGCCCTGCCAATACACTGCATTTTTCAACATTGAAATTAGATAGTCCTCCAGTAGCTAACCAAATGAATTGAGGTAGATAAACACTGGCAATAATTGCAGTCTTTTCACTTTCGACCAATGCAACGGGTTTTGTTTTATTACTCAGCAAATGTTCACCAAATAAAGACTGTCTTAACTCGAAATCAGGCTGTTTAATCAACTTATGTACCCAATCAATATGTGAGAACGGCTCTTTGATTCTATGGCCTGAAATCGCATCGTATAGCATCACTTTACCCGTTCGGATCTTTCCTTTTGTGTCAATTTGCCAAAAGACTGTTGAACCTGGCCAATGCTTTGAACTACCAATATTGTATTTTGCTATTAACTGGCTGGTAATCTCGTCATCAAAAAGAGTTTTCATAAACGTAACGAAGTTATTCGCTTTATACCCTGCCAATGATTGTTTGAAAAGCCCTGCATCAATAAACGATGGTTCCGGTTTTGGCTGTGGTGCCTGTCGGATGCGTTCCGGTGGTGTCGTATCAAATGAAATACTATTATCCTGAAAATATTGTTTTGGCGTGTAATGATAACCGCACTTACTTTCACGGTCACAACGTCCGACACTATCATGAACATGATGGCCTGTTTCCGTATCAATGTAAAAAGTAAAAGTCTTTTTCTCACAGTTAGGACAAGTGTGTTTCGTGCTGATTCCCTTTTGTGGCTCTAAAATAAATCTGTGTTCGCTCATTTCTTTAAATATTACTATCAACTATCAACTACTATCAAACGACTATCAACGATAGTTCTTTACACTACTATCAACTACTATCCCCCCCTATAGGTAAGGGGATAGTTGATAGTAAACTTTGATAGTTAGGTTTTCTGATAATTAAATTTGTAGTTTCCATCTGATTGGTGTGTTAAAAAACTCTGTTTGATTGCTGTTGAAATATGTTTGTGTGCTGTCGGATCTGCACACCCATAAAATTCACAATACAATTTTGTAAGCTCCGTATATGAAAGACTTTTCATCTGTGGTAAGCATTGCCGGAACGTCTCCAGTTTCTTTGTTTCGGTTCGTTCCTGAACTGACATTTTTGGAACGCTCTCCACCATCACCGGCAAACCGTTTTCGTTAAACTCAAAACTAAAATTGATTATTCCGCTTGGATCGTTCCGGTTTTCGATTTGTTCAGCTTCAAATAAATTATCGGTCTTTTTGACCTGCCAAACCTCAGAGCATTTATTTAATAACTCCGTACCAATATGACCACGCAAATTTGAATCAGCTTTATTCTCATGTAGGACTGTCAGAACAGAGGCGTTATACTCTTTCGTTATTGCCATAAGAAACTGAACAGCTTTTCCGCTCTCTTTTTCGTCGTTTATGTCGCCTCCCTCAATTAAATCTTTGATCCCATCAATGATAATAAACTCAGGTCTGAATTTTTCAATTGCTTCGCGGATAAATGATTTCCTTTCTGTCGGATTGTCGCCTCTTAGATTTATAGCGGTAAATCGCTGATCATCTTTATTCATTGGCAGACCACAGATAGAATGCACCTTTCTGACCATTTTAACCGTGTTGATTGGGTTCTGTTCAGTGTCAATGTACAAAGAGACACATCCGGCTTTAAGTGCCTTAAATCCCATATAAACACCAATTAACAAGGTAACTAATAGACTGATCATGAAAGTACTTTTCCCTGATTTCGCTTTTCCCTTTATCACTTGAAAGTCGCCACGTGAAAAACACTTTTGTCCGTCCCATTCAATCAGATAATCTATTTCAGCGTATTCCTTTAATAGATGAATAATTCTGGCCTGTAAACCTGTTTCCGGCTCTATTTCCGACGGTTCTATCAATGTATTTACATGATCTAAAAACGTTTGCGGATTAAGTTCTATCATAGCTCAAAGGTTGAATTATACCATGTTAAAAAGCTTGTAAAGTCATGAGTTATGACATACAGCCCCGCGGCCTTTATAATGGCTTGTTCGTAGTCCTTTTGTGCCTGGCTTTGATGGTCCCGGCCTATCTTCACTTCGATTTTAACGGATCTGCCTTTGATGGTCGCACTAATATCTGAACTTCCGTTTGTGGAGGTGGATTTTATCCATGTGATTGAACCAATTGAGCGTTGGCGGCCTGTCACGTCTGTAAAGATTTTTGTATTGTCTAATGGTCTGCCTGTCGTGTTTATCCTTTCGGCTTGGCCTCCTTTCAACTGAATGAATGAAATGATACACTTTGTTAGGCCGTTCGCTGTATCGTCCCGGAATGTAACGGGTGCCATGTAATCAATAGGAATGTTTGGGTATTTCTTCCGCTTTGCTGAGAATGCTAATAGCTCCAGTAATTTAACCGCATCCGATTTGTGATATGGTAACTTTTTAGTACCTTTGGAGCGTGCATGTAAAGGGGCTGATTCTGTGGTGGAATTGGCTTCTTTCATTTTGCCCCTCCTCTTCTTTTGGTTAATGCGCTGTCAAGTTCCTGACAAAATTCATTTTTTGTCTTAACACGATTCTCAGTCATCCACGCATAAACCTCTTCACGCTTAAATAATAGTTTGCCATCGCGTTTAAAGTGTGGAATAAAGTTTTTGGATGTGTTCCGGTAAATAGTTGGTTTTGCAAGTCCGGTAACTTCTCCGCAAATGTCAACCCCAAATATTAAGGGTATTTCCTTTTTTTCCGGTTTTGGTTGAACGTTTTCAAACACTGTTCGGACTGCATCATAAACGATTCTTTTTAGAGCATCTTCAAAATAAGAATTAAAAATCGGTTGTCTCTGTTCAATACTTTGCGCTGTCATAATTTCCCTTATTGGTATATGACAAATAAACAGGGGGATTATTGGGGATTTTTTGGGGATTGAATGAAAATATAAAAAAAATAGTTAAGATATTTAACTATACCTTAACTACTTAATAAATTTACGGATTATATATATCCCTAATATATCCCTTTATGTGTTATATATGCTTATCAAGATTACCGGATTCAAGATTTTTTGGTAAAGAGCAATTATCTTTTTGCCATCTTACATATTTAGAAAACACACGTTTAATATCACCCTTGGCAATACCTGCTTTTTTCAACTCTTTCAATTCGTTTTCCATTTTCCCTTTTCTACCAATATAAATCAATGATAAATATTTGTCTTCGCCTGAAAGATTATTTTTTAGTTTTTTTAATTCTATCGGATCTATTGATTTAAACATACTTTTGAGAATAGCATCAATATTAAATTCTTCGTCGGTGCTATTGTCGTTTAGTCCAGGAGGGCAAACCGTGTTTTCATTTTCAAAAATTTGCATCTGAACACTTATGTGTTTTTTCACCTGCTTAATACTACTTATTAGCGATTTGTAATATTCGATAGGTAGTCTATTCTTTTTTATTTTTAAATCATCAAGAATCTTACACAACCCATCATCCAATTTCAAAAGTTCTCCTTTGGGTTGCAATTCTCGAAGCTTAACACTAATATTCTCAATTACCTTTAAGTTATTTCTTTCTTGTGCCTTTGTTGGATGAATTATATCAATCCATTTTTCAAATTCCCACAAGGTCATTCGAGGTAATTGTTCACCCTCATTTTTAACTTCAATATTCGCTGGGTTTATATCGGTAGGTTTGCCGTTTTCAAAATAACAGGTAGTTTCACTTTCTTCTATTTTAAGAAGATTGCCATTTTCATAATAATAATTCATATCGGTATATTTTTAGTGTTTCGTTTTGGATCTATAAATTTTTGTTTGCATCTGCAATAATCTTGCTCCCAAATGAGCTTAAATAAACCTTGGTGGTCGAAAGTTCTTTATGTCCCAATGCTTCACTGATTACGTCCTCAGGAACATTGGATTCTTTTAATCTCATTGCGTATGAATGTCTTGATACATAGCTTGTTAGCTTAACATTTTTAAATTCCAATTTGTCAGCCAATTTTTTAAGATGGATATTAAACTTTTTGGATCTATTCCTAATATGCTCATAAAGCACTTCACCTTCGTAACCTTCGATTGAAACAATAGGAACAAGAAAATCCCCTATCAATAAAGATTCTTTTTTAAACCAGTCCAATAGATTTTGAATCTGTTCAGATATTTGAATATAAATGAACCTTGCTTTGCCCTCTGTTTTTTGTCGTTTGTAAACGATGCACTTTGTACCGCTATCGAATTTTATTGAATCTTTGGTAAGTGCTGCCATATCTACAAAACTCATTCCCTGACAATAATAAGAGAAAAGGAATAAATTCCGGCTCCAGTTCAAAGGAAGAGTTACCAAAGTAGCGGTTTTCAATTTTTCAAGATATTCACTTGGCAAATATCGCTTTGCAGTTTCCTCCGTTAATCCGGCCACTGAATAACCATTTTTACCAAATGGATAAGTAATTTCTGAGGCTTCTTTATCAATGATAGCTTTGTTTAACAATGCCCTTAATGCCCTCATATAATACTTAACCGTATTACCTGCACAACCTCTATCACTATATAAATAATCGTGAAAATTGTTTACATACCTTAAATCAATTTCATTGAACACACGGCTCCCAAAATCTTTATCATGGAGCTTAATCATGTTCAAAGTATTTTGATAACAAATCTTATTCCCTACATGACCGGATTTACTCAACTTTTCAATGTGCTGTAAAAAATACGCTTCAATTCCCTTTTTTTCTGATTTATTTAAAAACGCTTGTACAAATTGGTTGAGTGTCCAATCAATTTTTTTTTCGTAAAAGTCTGCAATTATATCATCACATCTTTTTGAGTACATATCCAAAGCATTATTATTTAAATCTCTGTCTGGATGAAGTACAATTTTCTTTTTGTCATTATTGGGATCTCTCAATTTTTTATCAAGTTCAAATCTTTGATATTTATTATTCCATTGTCCGACCATAGCCGTAATCATTGGCAAAGTAATTGATTTGCGCTTGTCACCTTTCTTAACGTACAATATCACCGGATAAGCTCCGTCCTTTACTTCATGCCCTTCGTATGCGTCCAGTGCAAACCTACTGTGTTTATTTTTCATAGCTTAAATATTTTCCCCGACTGATTCCCGACTAACATTATATAAAATCATCAAAATATGTCAAATTTCATGTAAATTCATATAATTGATTTACAGTGCAAATATACAGATATAGAATTAAATAGCAAAATATATAAGGGTTATTTTCCACGTCTGGGGGGCGAGGGGTCGCAAGTTCAAATCCTGTCACCCCGACAAAGTGGGTTTCCAAACCCAATCAAAAGACCACAAATCATTGATTTTGTGGTCTTTTGATTTTTAACATATCAAAATAATCCAATCAAAATCAGTTCGTATGTGAACTAAACGGTGACCTTTTTAAATACTTATATTTGAGGTCACCTATCTGGCTGTAAATATCTAAAGCATATTTATTTACATCCATTCCATTTGGTCTGTTTTGACCTTTTTTGGTCACTTTTTTAAGCTTGAAAGAGGTATAGATAGGTGACCTTTTTTTACGGTTTGAATTATAAAACTGAAATTGATATGAACACATCTACTTTCGATATTCATTTTGTTCTTCGGACGAACAAGATAATCAATAGAATTATGATTTTCAGTTTATTGATGGAATTGCTAATTAAAAAGGCATGGTTATCGGGACAGGATGGGCAGGACAAATGTTCAAATGTGGATTCAGTGGCTAGGCAACCTATTTTCATCGGAATAAGAATATAACTGACACCTCGGTGTTTTCCTTGCCCCAGTTGGTTATGTTTACACCTTCAAAAACTCAAAGTTTCTTCAGTTGGAAGTATTATTCAACGGGAATAATCAATCATCAATTTTGATTATATAGTGCATAAATATTTTATCTTTTCCTTGTTAATTACGGTGTACACTTTTTGTTTAATTCAGGCATGGGATAATTGATTAAACGAATATAATTCTATCTTTAAATTTTAGTTTTTATCGGGAATTCACTTTATGCATAATGACCTATTATATTCTCTTAACCCTTTGTTTTATAGTACTTGTTTCTTACGTTTTTGAGGTAACAAGTAAGTATTCAAAAATCCCAAGTGTTATTTTATTAATGTCAACAGGTTTAGCGTTGCGATATTTTACATCATATTACGAACTGAAAATCCCTGATCTGTCAATACTTTTACCCCTAATGGGTACTTTAGGTTTAATTTTAATCGTTCTCGAAGGGAGCTTAGACCTGACAATTAGTGCGGCAAAGAAAACCTTAATAACAAAATCATTCACTTCTGCAGCGATATTGTTTGCGTTAATTGTCATATTCTTTTCCTCATTACTTTATTATCAGTTCAATTGTTCCTTCCAAATATCGCTTTTGAATGTTATCCCTTTTGCCATCATCAGCAGTGCAGTTGCAATACCTTCATCCTTGCATCTTGATAACAACGACAAGGAATTCATTGTTTATGAGAGTTCAGTTTCTGATATAATTGGTATTCTATTTTTTGATTTTGTGTTATTTAACGGGTTATCAATAGGCACAGGACTTTTCTTATTTTCATTTGAAGTATTTGCGACCATTATTGTTTCGGTAATTATGAGTGTCGTGTTGGCTTATATGCTTCATAAAATCGGGCATCATGTAAAGTATGTGATCATTTTAACTTTTGTGATTTTAATTTTTGTACTTGCTAAGCTTATTCATTGGCCTTCATTGATCGTTGTATTGATATTTGGCTTAATATTGAATAATAATCAACTTTTTCAAACTAAATATATTAAAAAGCGGATTGATTTTCAGGAGTTTAATAATACTTTAAAATCCTTCAAACAGATTACCGGAGAACTGACATTTATTGTCCGGTCGTTTTTTTTCCTTATTTTTGGCTTTTACACTTCTTTTACTGATTTAATGAATTTTGAAAACCTCGCAGTCTCTGCTTCTATCTGCTTTTCGATCTTTTTATTAAGAGGCTTGATTTTCAAACTAATCCTTCATAAGCCTTTGCTCCCACTTTTTTATTTTGCTCCCCGGGGTCTTATCACTATTTTATTGTTTTTAAGCATTCCCAAAGATTTGAAATTACCTTTCGTGAGTGAAGGTCTCATCACACAAACAATATTTATTACTATTCTGTTAATGACATTTGGAAATATGTTTTCGAAGAGGCAAAAAAAAGAAATGTCAACAAAAACTGAGATTTTATTATGAACAATTTAAATTATGGCGTGATCGGCAATTGCAGGAGCGCAGCCCTTATATCGGAGACAGGAAGTATTGATTGGTTTTGTATGCCCGATTTCGATTCACCATCAGTTTTCGCCAAACTTCTCGATAACGATAATGGAGGATCATTTAGTTTCGATGTTGATGACAGCTACACAATCAATCAAAAGTATCTTTACCGAACAAATGTTTTGTGCACTCAATTCAGGTCGGGACAAGATTCATTCGAAGTAATTGATTTTATGCCCCGGTATAAAACCACTGACAATGATTATTTTATCCCTGCTGAGATTTATCGCTATATCCGGCTTATATCCGGGACTCCAACATTTAAGATCAACTATCGTCCTTTGCTTAATTATGCGAGAGACGAAGTTTCACATTCTATAAATGACAGTTATTTAAGGTCTTCCTCAAAAGTAAGTCCGAATGATTGCATTTACCTATACTCAAGTTTACCACTCAATGATATTTTGGACGAAAAAGAAATTGTGCTTACACATACCCAGTTTCTTCTTTTATCTTATAATCAAAAGTTAGTCGATGTAGATATCAACAGGGTATACCTTGAATATCAACGCACTAAAGTTTATTGGTTAAACCTGACAAATCGCACAAAGAAATATAAGGAATATACCGAAGAAATTATCAGAAGCGTACTGGTGCTTAAACTAATGACATTTCAATCTACGGGTGCAATTTTAGCGGCATTGACAACAAGTATCCCAGAAACAATCGGAGAGGTACGAAATTGGGATTATCGTTTTTGCTGGTTGCGTGATGCATCCATGTCTGTAGATACATTACTCAAAATGGGCCATTACAAATCAGCGCAAGGCTTTTTAGGTTATATAAAGAGAATTCTTCAATCCAAACACGATTCATTCCAGATCATGTATGGAATCAGAGGAGAACGGGCGCTTATCGAAGCTGATTTACCTCATTTTTCGGGTTATAGTAAATCGACGCCGGTAAGAATTGGAAATGCCGCCTATTCTCAACGTCAAAATGATGTGTTTGGTTACCTTTTGAATGTCATCTACCAGTATTATGTGTTTTTCCCGGGCACCCTCGACGAAATTGAAGAAATGTGGGCAACGGTCCGTAATATAACCCGTACCGTTTCTGAACAATGGGGAAACCCGGATAAAGGGATATGGGAAATACGAAATGATGCGAAACACTTTGTCTTCTCAAAGGTAATGAGTTGGGTTGCAATGGACAGAGCATCCAAAATAGCCGATTTGCTGAATAAAAAGTACTATGCAGAAATATGGCTGGGAATTGCAAATGACATTAAAGAAGATGTATTAAAAAATGGCTGGAAGGAAGAGCAACAATCATTCACCCAAACCTATTGTAATTCAGATCTCGATGCCTCATTACTGCTCATGGCCGAATATGGCTTCATTGATGCTGATGATATAAAATATAAAAAGACGGTAATCGCCGTTAAAACTGCCCTCTTTCATAATGGATTAATGTATCGGTATATCAACACGGATGATTTTGGCAAACCAACCTCTTCGTTTACGATATGCACCTTTTGGTTGATTCAGGCATTGTATAAAATAGGAAATATTGAAGATGCTAAAATCATATTTGACAACCTTTTAGCTTGTGGAAATCACCTGGGACTTTTCAGCGAGGATATTGATTTCGCCTCAAAACGGCTTTTGGGAAATTTCCCGCAAGCTTATTCGCACCTGGCATTAATTAATACGGCAAGGCTATTTTCTGACGAGAAGTCTATTTCAAAATTCATAAAACCGTAGCCTCTGGATTGTAAATGAAATCTAATGATCAGGTTTTTCCAAAGTCGCTGGATTTAAATCAATATTCGTTTCAATCCTTATTTTAGCAAACGAATCCGGGTAATTATCATTTACAAAATCAATGAGTTGCTCGCGAATAGCTGTTCTTAAATCCCAATTTTTGGATGAATCGCTACTGCTAAGAAGCACTCTGATTTCTTTAAATCGCTCGGTAGTATTGGTAACTTGAACATTGACTGTTCGTCTGTCCCAATCCGAATTTCCATTCAGCATTTCAGGCAATACTGACCGGATGCTTTCAACCGGAAAATTATAATCGACATATAAAAAAATGGTGCCGGTAATTGCCGCATTTGACCGTGTCCAGTTTTGGAATGGTTTTTCGAGAAACCAGTTTACAGGCAGAATCAGACGTCTTTCATCCCAAATCTTAACAACCACGTAGGTCAATGTTATTTCTTCAATTCTGCCCCATTCTCCCTCTACGATTACCACATCATCTATTGTGATCGGCTGGGTAATCGCTATTTGTATGCCGGCAAGGATCATACCTATGCTTTTCTGTGCTGCAAATCCAACAATAATTCCGACAACTCCGGCAGATGTCAGTAAACTCACGCCAATTGTTCTGGCTGCTTCGAATGTTAACAATGCAATTGCTAAAGCGACTGTGATGATGATTGAATTCGCAATTCCCATAAAAACGTTGACTTGTGTAAGGCGTTTACGTGCATTCAGGTTGTCAGTAACAGTTATGTCAAGCTTACTTTGTAAATACAAGGAACCTAATTTGACAAACTTAATTGCAATCCACGTTAGCACGAAAATCAGTAAGAGTTCGTTGAAATGTAATAAATAGGGAAAGAACAACCAGTCGCTAAGAAATATATGCGTGAATAGTTTCAATAGAATCCAGTAAATAACCCACAAGGCAGGTATTTTGAATAAATCCAGCATGAGGTCATCAAGCTTTCCCGGAGTTTTAAAAACTCTCTTTTTAAAGAACAGAAACAGATGTTTGTAAACGAAAAAAACAATTACGAGAAGTGCAATAAAAGAAACTGTTGCAATTAGCAGATTGATAGTTTCATTTGTAAAATATTGATTCATAAGCATATTAATTAATCCTGTCCAAATTTACCGAAATTTTTGTTATATTTGTGTTTAACAGGGAATACTTTTACAATCAATCCATGTAAAAATATCGCATAAAACTTTATCCATATGGCCAATAAAACACTGTTTAACAGGTTAGTAATTGCTGCCTATCGCTTACCATTATCGAAGAAAAGACAGGAAGTATTGCCTGGCATTACCCGATACCGTACATACTATTTGAGTGGGTTTGACTTCTTCTTTCGAACAATCTAATGTCACCGATATTTCGGCATTATTGAAAATGATGACTGAATAATCTTCAGTTATGATCAGAATACCTAATTCTGGTCTCGAAATAAATATTCGGATTATGAAAAATGTGAAGAAAATCATTAAAACACAGTATTCATTTATTGTAAAAAAATATCATTATGATGACAAAAAATAAAATATTCTACGAACCCAGAAAGTACAATACAATTGAATTGTGGAAAGATGTAACAGAAGAACAATGGAATGATGCAACCTGGCAAATAAAAAATTCAATTTGCAGGATTGAACAACTAAAGCAGGTAATAAAATTAAACGAATTTCAGGAAAAGGAAATTAAAAGGACTTTAATCGCGTTAAGGAGCGAGGGAAAAGAACCCTTACGGATTACACCTTATTACGCTACAATCATGCAGGCCGATCCATTTCATCCAACGATGTTACCTGGCGAAAAGTCGGAAAAACGACTCGACCCAATTTTTTGGCAAAGTGTTCCTACACCTGCGAACCTTTTATTCCCTGATACCGGTTTGGAAGGTTCAATGGGCGAAGGTACAAGAAGTTATGGTGCAGTTTACCAGCGGTATCCTAACAGGGTTGCCCTTTTCGTCGCCGAAAACACAAGTTGCGCATCTTATTGCGTTCATTGCCAGAGGGCAAAATCATTAGACGGGACAGTAGATGTAAATAGGGTTGAGATAAACAAAGGTTTGTTTTATATCAGGTATAATACAAACATCAACGAAGTACTTATAACTGGCGGCGATGCTCTCATGATTAGCAGAAGCCGGCTTAAATATATTTTGGAAGAATTAAGTAGCATTCCGCACCTTCGGGTTTTAAGAATTGCTACCCGTGTTCCGGTAGTAATGCCAATGGGAATTACCGATGAATTGCTTGAGTTAATCAATGAATCTGCAAATAAACGGAATAAAGGTGCTGAAAAATATGTGTATTTTATGACTCATATTAATCATCATCATGAAATTACAGAAGAATTGGCCCTTGCAGTAAAAAAAATTCGAAATCACGGCTTTACAATAAGAAATCAGACTGTATTCTTAAATCATGTGAACGACTATTACAAAACATTGGCAGAAACTTTCAGAAGAATGTTTTGGATTGGTGTACATCCATACTATCTGTTACAGTGCCATAAAGAAAAAGGAATTGTTCATTTTATAGCCCCAATCCAGATAGGCAAAATTTATATGAAACATCTGCAAGGTTGGATTTCAGGTATAACTGTTCCAAGATACGCTGTAAATGTTGAAGGTGGTGGTGGTAAAGTACTTTTAATGCCATCAGGACATGATACTTTAAATGATGAATCAAGTATTGATGATAAAATTTCTGAAAGCTATGCAACGATCAGCACATGGGACGGTAAAGAATTATACCGGTACGAAGCACTTGGCAGGTCTTCACGCGAAGAATTTGATAATGCAGTTGAGATTATGGATAAATTTATTGGACGAAAAGGGGTATTCCTGCCAAAAGTCATTATTATTGATAATGAAGGGCAACATGTAGAAACAACGAACAGAACGAAACTGCCAACTATTAGCCAATTAAAAAAGTCGAAACTTTTAGGGTACGATTTAAATGCAAATGATATGCCATTGACAAACCCGGCTGACATTGCAAAAGAGTTGGAAAAACAATTTATTAAATCAAAGTATTATAGTATTGAATCATAATATCATAGCAATGCATAAAAGCGTATTACAAATTGAACGAACAAAGTATTCTCCAAAGATGCCTAAAGGCTTTGGCTGGTTCGGTAAAGGTTGTTGAAGGCAGAAAAACCGATTCCGTGGCTGATCAAAAGGAGATTAAGAAACGACAAAGAAGGAAAAGAAATTCCATTCCCTCAAATGGATATACATCAGGTTGAAAGATCTGAACAGTATAAAGAGGCGATTCTGAAATAAAAATCACTAATTTATTGTTGGCAAATGTACCCGTCCAGATCAAAAACAATTGTCTTTTTATTGGGTTAAAGTATTTCTAATTTGTTACAATATAACGCCATATTCGTTTTTGCAAACTGACTGGTTGCATCATTTGATTCTTAATCGAAGTGCATTTGCAATAACTGATACTGAACTAAAACTCATAGCTGCGGCAGCGATCATGGGACTAAGCAAAATTCCAAACACAGGGATGGTGAACAGAAGGGCAATCCGGAATTTTTTTAGCATAACAAGATATGCGTCATCTTCATGACCCTCTTTACCTGGTTTGTCAGGAATAAGATCCATCCCACACTTTGGGCACGGCCCCGGTTTATCGCTCTTAACCTCGGGATACATTGGGCAGGTATAAATTGTTTTGGAAGACGAAGCGCTTTCTTCTTTGTTCAGGTGCATGCCGCAAACCGGTCAATCTCCGGGTTTTATATAAACTTTATCCCCCTCACAGTGCATTGGACAGGCATATTCACTTGCTATTTTTACGGTCATAATTTTAACTTTTGATAATAACATGCAAAAAAAGGGCAATTAGCCCTCTTTTAATCTTTACTGTCTTATGCCATTTATTTTATCTTGTAATGCATGGTCATTTTGTCAGAACCATCCATATGCCAAAATTCCAGATCAGTAGAATTAAGTTGGGTAATTGTATTTATATCAGAATTTGTTCCGTCAATTCCGGATACTTTAAATTGCGTTTCATTTTCTTGAAATTGCCACTTCCCAATCATAGGATTTAATCCCATATTATCAGTATAAGTAACTGTACCATCAACATTTAATAACATTTGGAATTCGGCTCCTTCATCAGTTAAAATTTTTTCAGCAGTGAAATCCATTCCTGCCATATTCACTGACTTAATAACCCAAGTTTTTCCGCTTATGAGATTTGTTTTGGTTTGTACTGCTTCATCTTTATTGCAAGAAGCAAATGAAAACAGAATTAGCCCCAAAGCAATTATCACAAGATAAAATGATTTTAGTATTTTCATGTCTTTATATTATATTAATTAACACTAACAATTAATTGTTTCATAGAGTGTAACAAGGCGATGATTGAAAAGTTAATTGCCCAAAACGGTAAGAAATAGATACTTTATCATATTCTTCTTGCCGGATTCCTGCCTGGCAACCTTTCTTTAAGAACACCTTGCGGACACTAATTCTTTGGCAGATTTATTTTTTGTTTTGGCCTACAAGTTTAAATACCAGCCATATAACAACAACCAAGACGACAAGGCCGATAATCCAACCATATCCATATCCCATTCCCCAACTATTATGCATTCCGTCCATCATAATCTATTTCATTTTATGATCCATTCCTTCCATTTTATTCATGCCCTTCATATCCTTCATATCCATTTTCCCGCTCATATTTTTATGCATCATATCCATCATTCCAGGGTTTTCCATCATGCTCTTACACATAGTGGACATCATGGCGGTATCATTTTTACAATTTTCCATCATACCAGTCATCATACTTTGCATCATGGCGGGATTGTTTTGCATCATTTTCATCATTGATCCATGATTTTCCATCATCATCATGGTCATTTTTTCATTTCCCATCATCATCATTTTACTATTTTCATTATTCATCATCGTCTCCATCATTTCGTTTGAAAGATTACGATTATTTGCAATGGTATCCATGATTGCTTTTTTTGTATCCTGATTCGAAAGAATTTTGTTTACGTCGGTACCCGATTGGCACGATGCGAACAAAGCAACTAATGCAATAAACAAGGTGATTTTTTGTAATGTTTTCATGATTTTAATTTTTAAATGTGAATAAAATTTCAATTAACGAAGGTAATTTTTTTAAAATGGGAAAGTGTTACAAAATTCCAGAATAAATTTATATAATTCACACATTTACAGCTACTTTAAACCGAACAGACTAACTTTTTCCGCAACAGCATCCCGACTTACCCTTGGCTTTGGAACCGTCGGGTGTGGACAGAAATGTTTGCCGGCAATTGTCGCAGCAGAAATAGAACATCTTTCCATCGCGTTCGGCGCTGAGAGCAGTTGCTTCGTCCACGGTCATTCCGCAGATAGGGTCTTTGGTCATTAATTTTGAATCTTTCATGTTCATGATTTTATGTTTGTAAATATTATTTTTTTGAACCGGGTTTAGGCTTAGCCTTAACAACATGTTGATGCCTGGATTCTACTTCAGGTTTGGACTTAGCTTTGGCATCAGGCTTTGACTTAACCTTGGCTACAATCTTTGTCCCGACATTGTTTTTATGCTCCGGATCAACCTTGACTTCGGTTTTGACTTCAGGTTCGCTTTTAGTTGCTGGTTGAACTTCAGCTTTGGCTTCCGGCTTCGGATTTTCCTGATCCGTTTTCTCCATATCCATTACTGCCCGAACGTCCTCACGTCCAAGTTCTTCGTAGAATTCATGAACCCGCTTGACAATTTCAGGACTCACCGAGGAAGGAATTTTGGCATCTTCTTCTGGCTTGATTCCTCCTTTAGTTAAAGTTTCGTCTTTAACTTCTGGCTGAGTTTTAGCTTCAGGCTTAGTTTCTGCATTAGCTTCTGAAATAGGCTCTTCAGTGGTTTCAGAATCAATTTTTACTTCCGGCTGAGCATCATCTTTTGTTTCTGGTATGGGCTCATCTTTGTCTTCAGGATTTACTTGAGGCGGAGAATCGTCCTTGGCTTCAGTCTTATTCTCATCTTTGGCTTCTAAATGAGGTTCAGCTTTGGAATCCGATTTAGGCTCATCTTTCAATCGCAACATGCTCGCGTTGACGGCCACGACTATCGTGCTGGCGGCCATTAGCGCGGCTCCAATGGCAGGAGAGAGCAGTATATTCCAGGCATAAAGTACACCGGCGGCCAGTGGCAATGCCACAATATTGTAACCAGTTGCCCAGATCAGGTTTTGAATCATTTTGCGATGTGTCGCTTTTCCAAACAGAATCAGGTTCACGATATCCTTTGGATTACTGTTTACCAGAACAATGCCTGCGGTTTCTGCTGCAATATCACTTCCCGAACCTACAGCAATGCCCACATCAGCCTGCGCCAGTGCCGGAGCGTCATTGACACCATCACCCGTCATGGCTACAAATTCACCCTTACTCTGAAGTTCTTTTATCTTTTCTAATTTCTGATCAGGCAATACTTCGGCAATAAAGCTATCCAAGCCCAATTTGTCGCTGACGCTTTTTGCTACCTTACTGTTATCGCCGGTAAGCAAAATTGATTTGATATGGTTTTCTTTTAAAGTCTTGATCGCTTCGGCTGATTCCGGCCTTATTTCATCAGACAGAGCAATGTAACCAGCCAGTTCATTGTTAATGATTACAAATACAACTGTTTCATTATCATCAGCAGTAAAGCCATCGGGAACTGCAATCTTATTTTCTTTCAAATAGCCGGGGCTGACAACCAGGACCTTTTTACCTTCAACGGTGGCTTCAATACCTTTACCGGTGATGGCTTTAAAGTTTTCGGTTGAAGGAGTATCGACAGATAAGTCTTTTGCTTTCAGAAGAATCCCGGTTGCAATAGGATGCTCTGATTGTTGCTCCAATGCAGAAGCAATGCGAATGATTTCATCTTCAGTAAGTTCTTTTTTCAGGGAAACGATTTTTGAGACTTCAAATTTCCCAACAGTAAGCGTACCCGTTTTGTCGAATACGATGGTTGTGATTTTTCTTGAATTTTCAAATGCGATTCTGTTCTTGATCAGCAATCCGTTTTTAGCCGATATTGCTGTTGATTTAGCGACGACCAAAGGCACTGCCAATCCTAAAGCATGAGGACAGCAAATAACTACCACGGTAATCATTCTTTCCAGCGCAAAGGCTAATGTTTGCCCAGTTAAAAACCAAAACAAAAAGGTTGAAATACCTGCAACAATTGCAATAATAGTTAACCATTTGGCAGCCGTGTCGGCCAGTAACTGGGTTTTTGATTTTGATTTTTGAGCATCATCCACCAGCTTTACCAGTTGTGAGATGTAAGAATCTTTCGATGCATGAGATACGGTCACTTTAATCGATCCATTCCCGTTAATTGAACCGGCAATTACTTTTTGACCTTTGATTTTCTGAACCGGAGTGGATTCTCCGGTAATCATGGATTCATTCAGATAACTTTCCCCTTCCAGGATTATTCCATCGGCAGCAACTTTTTCACCTGGTTTGACTAGAATGATGTCGTTCTCTTTCAGCGTTTCAGTCTTTACATCATGTACCATATCCGGCATTACCATATGTGCATCGGCAGGCATCAACTGAACCAGTAATTCTAATTCTTTTGATGCCCCTGCGACAGATTTCATTTCGATCCAATGTCCCAGAAGCATGATCAGGATCAGCGTTGCCAGTTCCCAGAAAAAATCCATGCCCTCCAGGCCAAAAACAACGGCAACGCTGTAGACATAAGCTGCCGTTATGGCAAAGCCAATCAAAAACATCATTCCAGGCGTCTTTGTCTTTATTTCAGTGACCGATCCTTTAAAAAAGGGCCAGCCACCGTAAATAAATACCACTGTTGATAAGGCAAGTAAAATATATTTGGAACCATTAAACTGCCAATCGACACCCATGAACTTCTGTATCATGGCTGATAATAGCATGATGGGAACAGTCAGAATAAGCACCACGTAAAACCGCCTTTTAAAATCCGTAATCATCATGGCATGATGATTATGCCCTTCCATTCCCATTGATGGGTTGTCTTCCTGTTTCATGGAGCCTTGATCCATTTTTGAATGATCCATAGTTGCCATTTTACTTATTTCTTCGTACCCTGAAATTTCTTGTAGTTCGTTGAACTACCTGTCATCATTTTGAAGCTATAACTAAATGTGCCATTCTGCATGTTAAATCCACCAAAATGATGATCTCCAACCTTATGTTCTCCATTCATATGCTTGCCCCATTCGGTTGAATTATTTCCCATCATATTTCCACTTCCCATCATAGAACCCTGACCCATCATATGTCCGTATTCATGCTCAAAACTACTCCCGGTAAGACAAACCATAAGGCTATCTCCATTATGGAAGGTGTTGAGGATAAAGGTTGAATCCAAATCATATCCAAAACAATGAACGTTTATCTGTCCATTGCTTATCAGTTTCACGATCGCTGTATCCACCCTATTTCCATTGGCTAATGTTGCACTTTTTAGTGTAGATGTAGTTGTGAAACTACCAATATAAGTACCTTCAACACTCTGGTTTCCTGCTTGATTATCTTTCTGACATGCACCAAATACGAAGGTTCCAACGAATGCCAAAAGAAGTAACTTTAAATAATTGTTCGTTTTCATAATTTCTATTTTTTAAATTTTATTGATTTTTATAATTATTCACGCTATTTTTTCACTATCAAGGTCATCCCGCACTTTGGGCATTTGCCGGGTTTATCCGATCTTACCTCAGGATGCATGGAACAGGTATAGATTTTACCTTCTTCCTTCATTTTATTTGTTATTTCTTCCATTTTATTTGTTTTTTGAAGATTATTTCATTCTTACATACTTGCAACAACCAGGTAAAGCATTATAAGCTTTATCATTGGCTTTCACCTTACTGTTATCGTGGCCAACAGCAGCAATTTTTTTGCTAATCTGATCTATGTTTGTTTTTGCAGGATCAAATGTTACAGCAAGGCTATTACTTTTTGCATCCCATTCTGCATTGGACACGCCTTCAAGCTTCGCAGCTTTTTCGATGCGAGCTTTGCACAAGTCACAATTTCCCGATACTTTGAGAGTTTCGGTTTTTGTTGATACCATTTTTGAGTGATCGTGCATCTGGGCATAGGAGTTTGAACCCAAAGTGATTGCCAAAAAGGCAACTATAATGATTTTTACAGTTTTCATGATATTAAATATTTGACGTTAATGTATTGAATAATGGAAACAAAAGTTTATCAGCAGATAGTTGACATAACCTTCCTGCTGAAAATTCAATAAACAATAACATCAAATACGGAACACGCAAATTTCGGGCAGGCTTACGCCGCTTACTATAAAATATCCGGGCGGACTAACACTCGTAATAATATGATTAACTGCGATTAATGAGTGAATTTGAAAACTTTCAGAGATATCAAAAACCTGAAGGATATGCTGTGAAAAAGATTTAAACTCAGAAAACGAAGGTGAATAATTAGGATCGACAGCCAAAACTGAGACATTGTCGTCGCAACAATGAGTGCTGAAATGCGTACCCGGCAAACTACATTGACCATCAGGACCTTCCATACCACACGAAGCCAACTCGCCATTGATTGACACCTTTTCAGTAGTAGTATTACCACTGCCACAATGATGTGTTGCAATAGTGATATGCATCACCGAAAGGGCGATGAGAAATGCAAATGATATGGATAATAATTTTTTCACAAATAATTTTTCACTGATTACATTTGGTTCATTTTGCTCAATTCTACAAAGCAGTTAGAACTTAACGTTTGCGATATAATGCCTATTCAATTTGAACATGCCTTTTATTCAATAAAGATAATTCATTTACATCCTGGTATTGTTATACAATTATAGATATATGTTACATCATTCACACTTTTTGTAAGTTATTGCGACAAATTGTCGGAGGCTTTTTAAAAATGAGGGTATTAAAGTCGTTTATCTTTCAATATGGACAACCTTTTAGTAGATTTTTTTTATAGATGACTGCTTTTGAGTTATTCATTTATGTATGATCTATTCGGACCTTGGCTCCCCAGCTTACAAAAGCAATTTAAAGCAGAATAATTGTTCTTTTCATTCTATTTTAAAATTAATCTAAGACCGTTTTTAAAATTGTTGTTTTTGCATTTCTTAACTCATCTTCAATGGATAACCTGAAATTATCCATTGAAGGTGATCCAATTATTTCCTATACAAGCAACACTCCGGAAGCACTTTGTAAGCAGCATCCGTTGCTTTGTATTTTTCAGTATCGTGGCCAACTTTGGCTATTGCTTTCTGGATGTCATCCGAATTTGTTTTGTTCGGATCAAACTCAACATTCAGCATTTGTTTTTCGGCACTCCATTTGGCTATTATTACTCCGCCTTCCGATTTGGCAGCTTTCTCGATCCGTTCTTTACACAAATCGCAATTGCCCGAAACTTTTATCATTTGAGTTTCCATCTTTCCCATTTTAGTTCCATCCTTCATTTTCATGGTCGCCGGTTCTTCACCGGCTTCTTTCCCTGAACCTTGCCCCATATCCATTCCGGCCATTCCACCTGATGTAACCTGATTTCCCTCAGGATTCATCATACTGGGTTTTCCTTCGAGTTGTGCCGAAGCATCAACACTAAAAGCACCTTCAGTTACGATTTCTTCGCCATCGTTCAATCCATTCATCACCACATAGCTGTTTCCCAGCATCGGACCGAGTTCAATTTCCCTGATTTTGAAGATGAATTCAGTGGTTTTCGCTTGTTTTACGTATACAACCGAACGTTTTCCTGTCCATAAAACTGCGGTACGCGGAATAACAAGTTTGTCTTTATACTCATTTAAGTTGGCCTGAACAATGCCGGTTGCAAACATTTCGGGTTTTAACTTACCGCCCGGGTTATTGATTTCAATCCGGACCCTCGCAATCCGGGTATTGGGATCAAGTACAGGATCGATAAAGTTTATTTTACCGGAATAATTGGTTCCGGGTATCGCCTGAATTGTAAATTCTACGCTCTGTCCCTTCGACAGGTATGGCA